>Ga0194115_10004979_pt1 | contig 14014 bp, 9 predicted proteins | sample TA2MahsurfametaG_3_FD_148656 | JGI IMG/M metagenome (GOLD analysis project Ga0194115, IMG submission 148656) | Freshwater microbial communities from Lake Tanganyika, Tanzania - TA2015002 Mahale S4 surface | ecosystem: Environmental > Aquatic > Freshwater > Lake | place: Tanzania: Lake Tanganyika...
AGAGTGGGGGGGGGGGGGTGTGGTGGGGGGGGGGGGGGGGGGGGGGGGGGGGGGGAGGGGGGGGGTGATGTGGTCGGCAATGGACGGATGGGTCGAGTCATCAAATAAAAGGAACGGATGGAAAAGAGTTTGCCGAGCGAGATTGATGATTTTGCGCGTCCGGGGTGGACGAGGGGTGGGCAACATCTTGAAGAGAATGCCCCAACCAGAAGCCGTTGTGAAAAAGTATATCGGATCGGCGAACCAATGAGACATCTCCAAGACATGGGGACAAATATACCAGTATTGTGAGTCCCGACTCCCGATTCCCGATCAACGACTCTTTTTGGGTCAAACGTGTCGACCGATCAACCATGCTGTTTGGGTCAAACGAATCCAGCACAGACTCCGCACGTATGGGGTCGAGAGTCGAGAGTAAACACCACGTGGAGGTCGTTATCATACTACGGTACCTACTAACTTGCTTACTGCTAACGTTACTACTACTACTACTACTACTACTACTACTACTACTACTACTACTACTACTACTACTGCCGGTACTACTACCGGTACTACTAGAGATTCTCGTCAGGTCCCGCAGCAGCCTCTCGGACTAGTGTACTCCGACCAAACGAATACCATCATAATCCGGTAGGTAGTTCTATTTCTTCTTCACACAATTCCGCCGTTTCATGGTTTGTCTTCTTCTACTTCTTCTTCTTCTTCTTCTTCTTCTGGTGGCTCTCCCGGGCGACGACGAAGAAACCCATTTGTCTTCCCTTTTTTCGTTTTAGTCGTGCTTGACTGTGTGACAACCACAATGTGAGATGTGAGCGACACGGATCGGAACGAACACCTGGGAGTAGGTTAGGGGTGAGGAAAGTGTCAAGTATTCTCCTTATTTTATTCTGTAAATGGCTGAATGGCCCCTTTAATCCGGCCGTTTCCCCCTTCTGTTTCTCTCACCATCGGTGACATTCCTCGGGACTTTTTAGGATCCTTCCGTTTTTTCACAACGGACGGCTGCCCATTCTCACTTTCATTCTCACTCCTGTATTCATTCTACTTGCCACCCCAAGTAAGTAGGAGAGGATCCAATTACTACAAGGAATCATTTTTTGGGAGTGAGTCTAATCATTTGTCAGCAGTAGACATGAACGATTTGTTACAAATGAAACCTTTGTATACACAAAGTGGTGCGTCATCTTCATCGTCGTTTTCGGACGACGTGACTTGGGAACATTGGTCGTTAGTTGGGACGATTGGTTTTGCATTATTTGTATATATCTTTGAGGGTGCATTAGATGCAAGACAAAAGGCGACATATCAAACTACTGAATTCCCCAAGGAATTACAAATGACTGTTGCGAAAATTGATTCCGAACAAGAACAGAAGAATAAGGAGAAGGAAGAGAAACCAACGACGACATCGGCAGATGGAGAACCACCCAAGCCTCTTTTGGAACAATTATTATCTAAATTCCAATCATCTCAAGCTTATGGATTAGATAAGATGAATTTTGGAATGATTTCATCGACGTATGATATCATTGAGTCCATTGCCTTTTTATTACTTGGATTTTTACCGTATATTTGGGATAAGTCGGTGGACATTGGTCTTGCACTGTTTGGTTGGACCAGTACTGACGATGAAATTAAGATTACATTGATTTTCTTATTGATAACGACATTGATTGGGACGATGACAGGATTACCCTTTGAATTATATTCCACCTTTCAAATTGAAAAGAAACATGGTTTTAATAAACAAACGATGGATTTATTTTTCACTGATAAAATCAAATCCTTGGCCTTGTCTTGTATCATCGGCGGACCCTTTGTGGCATTATTATTGAAAATTATTAAAATGGGTGGAGAACGATTTTATATCTACGTATGGGGATTTATGTTTGTTTTTTCGGTGACGATGATGACAATCGTCCCCGTCTTTATTATGCCATTATTTAACAAGTATGAACCCTTACCCGATGGTGAACTCAAGAAACAAATTTATCAATTGGCTGATCGATTGAATTATCCCTTAAAGAAATTATTCGTCATGGATGGATCGAAACGATCTTCCCATTCTAATGCTTTCATGTTTGGATTTGGAAGTAATAAACGAATCGGTACGTCGTTACGAAAAACGGAAGCTCTTGGTGTCTCCCACTCTACCTTTGTATATCTCATCTCTCAATTTGTTTAATTCTTTTGCTTCCATTGTCGGTTGGGGTGGTTGTTTCAGTCTTGTATGATACCTTGATGCAACAAGTAAAGGATGATGAAATCTTGGCAATTCTTGGACATGAATTAGGACATTGGAAACTTGGTCATACCTTGACAAACTTTGCAGTGACACAATTATATTTCGGTGCAGCCTTTTATATTTTTTCATTGTGTTACACATCACAAAATCTATTTGCCTCCTTTGGATTTAATGATCCAACGAAACCTGTACCGACGATTATTGCCTTACTACTATTCTTCCAAACCATTTGGGCACCGGTCGATAAATTGTTGTCATTCGTATTGACCGTCTTTTCACGACAATGTGAATTCGGTGCAGATAAATTTTCTGTCGATCTCGGAATGAGTCAAAAATTACAAAGTGGATTATGCAAGATCCATTTGGAAAATTTAGGTGCCATGTGTCCTGATCCATGGTATAGTATGTATCATTATTCCCACCCACCTTTGGTGGAACGACTCCGTGCGATGATGGAATTAGATAAAAAGGTAAAGTAAATAGTAAGAAAGAAAGTCAAGAAAGAAAGTCATCGGGGAGTTCTTTTGTCCTAATCATTATCAACTATTACAAGCTACTTTGTTTGGAAGATATTTTGTATCATAGGCTTCGATACCTGTAATGCTGCTCTATCCAATTCTTCGATGGCATCTGATCGGAGTGACCATCCAGTAGAACCTAAATTTTCTTTTGCCTGTTCGATAGTTCGTGCACCAGGGATAGGGACAGTCCCCTTACAGATTGCCCAATTAATTGCGACTTGTGTTTGTGATTTACCATATTCTTTCGATACCACTTGTAGAGTATTTAATAATCCTTGTGCCCCAGGTAGTAGTTCCTTAAAAAGTTGTCGTCTTGGATTTCCTGGTTTTGGTAAATTATCGATGGTATATTTTCCTGTTAATAATCCAAGACATAATGGACTATAGGAAATTAAACGACAATTGAGATTTGAACAAACTTCATTCATATCCTTGGCACCATCTTTATATGTCAATAATGAATATTGAATTTGTGCAATCGCTAATGGTGTACCACGTTCTTCAAATCGTTTTGATACCTTTTGTAACATAATTGGACCATAATTACTTTTTTTGAAAAAAACGAAGAAAAGAAAAAAACCGAAAGAAAAGAAAAAAGAGATGAGAAGACAGAAGGAAAAACAAGAAAACAAGAAGAGCAAGAAAACCCGACAAGTCAATAGGATACGACGCGACCTGTGAATGCGACTACAACATAGTAGGAGCACACGGAATAAATCCGTCATTTTCGTCATCGTCCAAAAGAAAGGAACGAACGAACGAACGGAAAAACGAGGGGGGGGGGGGGGACACTTTTTCAACTCACCTTACACCGACTGCATCACATAGACCTTCATCATAAACGTCAGCTATACCGTCCCAAAGTGCCTTCTCTTGCAACGGTTGATATTTCGATGTCGACCAATGAAGTTGTGCTACAGCCAATTTTGGTTGTTGTAATCGGTTGAGAGATTCCTTAGCAGCATTCACAACCTGACCTCGAGTGACCCGCCATGGATAGGGTGCCAATTTCGTCGCTACCTGTTGTTGATTCCTTTTGGTTGTCGTTGATGATGATGATCCAAGTCTTCCAACATCCCACCATGGTTTTTCCATCTCCCGTCGTTGGTCTACCTCCGATTGATATCGTCGTTCAAATTCACCTAGAAGATATTCAGCACGTCCATTCAAATCGAATGTACCATAACTATCCGCCGTATCAAAAATCGTAACACCCGCATCCCGTATTTCACGATAGGCCTCATAAATACCCTCATCTTGTGATGGATTATAATCAAAGAGGAGACGATTCCCCCAACTCCATGTACCACATCCTAAACTTGAAATTTCTATAGGCCCTGCCGATACACGTCCGACTTGCGGTTTCGTAGATCCGGTCGGGATAAGATTCAACGCCGTCACACATGAGGTATTAGTAAGGCCATGTACTACGATGATAATGACACCCAAGGACCTCATCATGGATGACGTGGTTTCTGTTAGTTGATGAATGAATCCGCACCGAGTAACCGCTGTTTCCTACAGATGTTTGTTTGGTTTTATTGCAACAAGTTGCGAAGGGCGAGGCAGAACACGAAACTCCGATCGAGTACGTCATCCACCTTACGAAGCTGGTCCCTGGACGAAGGCAACAGTTGACGACTACCGACAGGGAGATTGGAAGGGGTCCCCAAAAGTTGAAGAAAGGCGCGATTTCCAACCAAAAACGGCTCTCGAGAGGAAAATGCATTCCAAAAAATGCATCAATATAGTTACTGTCTACATTCTTAACTGGAATCTACCATCATTTCGCCTCCGGATCCACCTCCACCTCCACAAAGCGTCTCCAAGGTTCTCGTTTTGACCTTCAGGGCTTCATTCTCATCTTGGAGGTTGGAAATGAGTTTTTGTTGGTTGTACATTTCCTCCTTATGGAAGGATTTCAGTTTCACCAGTTCACTCTGAAGTTCAGAGTTCCTTTCCAGTAATCCCTGATTGTTCTCCTCAAGTCCCTTGATACGGATTTCCTCTGCAGTCTGGTCCTCATCACCTCTAGTAAAGATACTCCACCTGGCTGCTTTCCTCGTGTTTTCTTTCTTGTCCATGACCGCCTGCAAAAACAGACCTTGAGGTGCAGCCTCCTCAGTTACGGAACCAGAGTCTGAAACGATTTCACTGGTAGTCTCTGCCATAGAGCTTAGTTTCTTCTCTGCCGCCTCGGCCTTGCTCTTCCACTCGTACGTTTGTTCCGTCCATTTGAGAACCCGCTGCTCCAGGTCACCACATTTGGCAGTCAAATCACTAATTTTCTTTTCCGTATTTTTCATCTCAGTATTCAGCTTTTTGTTTCCCTCTAATAGGTCTTGCTTTTCTGTCTTCGCCTTTGTCATTGCAATCTTCGCGGCTTCCATCTCTTGAGTTGCAGCCTCACGCTCGGCCTTGGCCTCCTCAAGTTCCTGCCGAACGACGGCAATTTCTTCAAACTCATTATTCCCACGGAAGCGGGTGAGCTCCTGTTCCAGGGCAGCGATCCTTTCTTCTTTCGCATAGCTGTTGGACGACGCTTCCAAACGCTCGCCCCTAAGCTTCCCCTGCAATTTAGCAATCTCGTGCTCAAGGTCGCTGATTTGTAGTCTGACGACGGTAGCGTTTTCTTCGATTTCATTTTCCAGATGGTTGACTCGGTCGCTTCGTTCCTCGATTTCTCTTTCTAGTTCTTGAATTTTCAGTTTGCGACGCTCAGCTTCTCGAGTCTTGTCGACCAGTTCCATCTTGGCCTCCCTTAATTCACTTCGTAAGGTTTCGTCTGTAACGTTTCCTCCTGAGCCTGTGTTGTCCCCATTTCGTTCCAGGTCTTCAATCTTGATTAAAAGTCGGTCAACATCAGCTTCGGACTGCGCCAGATCTGCTTCGACAGCTGCGTGATCTGACTGCTGGCGCTCGAGATCGGCCTCGATCTGACCCATGAACTTCTTAATGTTTCGTTCTCGTTCATCGAGCTGGCTCTTCAAATCATTCTTCTCGCGCTCAGCAAGTTCAAAGTCGGAGCGCAATTTCGTGAGGTCACTACTGACTTTTACCAACATGTCTTTGTCTTGGATATGTTCAGCCGATTGTACTGCCACCTTCTGAAGGGCATCACTCAGCATTTGATGCAATCGAAGAATCTCTTGCCGTTGTTGATCGTCGCCGCTAGCGTCAGTCCTTGCACTTCCCCCCAAAGATGAAGTCGAGGGAGGTAGAAGGGCCGAATCCGATGCGGGGTCCGATCGACGTGTACCATTCGCATCAGGTTTCGAGTTGGGAAGGCTTAACGCAGGGCGTTTACTGTTCTTGAACATTCTTCTTCTGGCATCAATATCTGACATGTCACCGGACTCACGTTTGATTTGACCCGCATCTCGCCTGGTTCCATCTCGTCGTTTACGACCGTGACTGCTCATACTACTTTCCTTCTGGGATGTTAAGCCTGCCATGAGATTCCGATTTGACATCGTTGGTTCTGCACTACGGGCACGCGTTGGTCGCACTGAGGGTCGTGCCCGACTGCGGGAACGATGACGACGCTGATGCTGCTGGGTCGCGTTCTCCGTACTCGTAGACGACCTCTTTCGTTCAGAGGTTGAACCATCATCGCTCCTCTTGGAATGCGCTGAGCATCCCATGCTGTCACGCAGTTTCCTATCGAAACCTCTCTTGTCACGATCTCTGTCTCTGTCTCTTTCCTTATCTCTATCTCTTTCCTTGTCTCTATCTCTGTCTCTGTCTCTTTCCTTGCCTCGATCTTTGTCTCTGTCCTTATCCCTATCTCTGTCTCTGCCCTTATCCCTATCTCTGTCTCTTTCCTTATCCCTATCTCTGTCTCGATCCTTATCCCTATCTCTGTCTCGATCCTTATCCCTGTCTCTGTCTCGATCCTTATCTCTATCTCGCCTGCCGTAGTTCCTCAAGAGTTCATCTTGTCGCTTGTCCCGTTTCTTTTTTCTGGAGGGTGATTCGGGTGCATTCAAGCTCGGAGCATCCAGACCGGACAAGAGAAGTTCCGTGCTCTGTTTGAGCCTGTCTTTCCTTAGCTTATCTTTCTCTTTCTTTGGAGATGGAGTCAACTCATACATGGGCATATCGGATAGACTCTTAGACGCCATCGGCAGAATCCTAACATCTTCAGTGTCACTGCTCGTGGATGCATAGGAACCTTCATGTTCGTTCAATGTTTCAAGGTAGACCATATCGTTGTCATCATCATGAGCCCATTCGTCCTTCATCAAAAAGCCACCTCTCATGGCGTCGTTCATGATACTTTCATCCAGGTCCGTTCCGTCATCCTTTCGCTGAACACCGAACATTCGCGTGAGCCGACTCATCTCTCTTCTCTAGGAGGTTGCCTACTAGTACCCGCTACCGTGGAATGGCAAGGTAGTGGTTAACCAGCACGCTCCCCCGGGATGGTTGCAAGCTAGAGAATGAACTGTACAAACTGGCTTTATAGTGTGCTGTTTTTGCAGCGGGGGGATCCACAAACAACCACGACCTGGGATTTACTGTATGGTCATTTCTGCGATAGAAAAGGGCGGATACGGTCAATCAAGCCTGGCGTCGTGTCGATCGATGCCTTGACTTGCAGTCATAACTGTAATCACAGCGTTTTGGGTTTTCACCTTTTCACTTTTCAACACTTCCTTTCGCGCAAAGTACAACAACACATACCCCCTTAATTTATCGAGACTAAGTATTTTAAAAACTACTATATTCGGTGTGCAAGTAACTCGGGGTTAAATTCAAGCCGTAGGGTATGTATGTATCAACGGTCGAGTGCGGTATATACGATATATACAGACTCATTTCCCGTTCGTGTGCATATCATACATATGTATGTATGAAAAAAATAATTTGACCAATAGGGTTATGTTCTCCATCGCAATGGGGAGACGGGGGGGAGGGGGGGGACCATTTGTAGAGTGTTCAAGGAGTTTGATCAGAGCGACATCGCTACCCCTGTTTCGGTCCACCGTACGAGTTATTTACCCTTCTGCGGCACCCGAATATCAAAAAGACTACAGTACTAGAGTACAAGTCTCCCATCGAAACCACCTGAGAGAGTTTCGCACCGAAGCAGGGTTACATGTTTGTGTAACACCTATACACTCAAAACGAAATCCCCACCTGTCCCACAAGCTTGCCCCTCATCCCTCTTGTTCCCTCTTGCCTTGCCAACATGAGGCGATGGGTCATGATGGTGGCGTGGCCAGCCTTGTTGTTGTACTTGGGAGTTGCTGTTAATAATGTCCTTGCGAAGGCTCCCGAGAACGATGTCAAGTTGAGGGTTTCGATGAACATGGAAACCTTGAATGGTCGACCAAGCACTTCGCATACTTTTTCCAACTTTGAATTGTTGAATGTCGTAAGTCGTAATTTTGTGGAGTTCGTTGGAAAAATAAGGAAGAGAGAGAGAGAGAGAGCGAGAGGACAACTTAAGTTGTGAAATGGACATTTGTCTTTCAGGTTTGGGTCCGCTTTTCTGTCGTTTGTACAGCATCTTCTTGGTCGGACGTATGTCTCATAACTTGCGTTTTTACACCTCTCGTCTGCAGCATCCAACGGATAGGATTGTGATCCATTCCATCCAAACAACACCCGAGGAGACTGCCATGATCCGATCTCAGAACGGTGAGACGGTGAATTATAGTTGGTTCAATATAGCACAGCAGCTGCATGTGTCACGTCTTCCATCGGGAAGTCTATCGTTGGGACCTGGACAAGTCGCGGTGGTTCCTATCACCTTCCTTCCACGATATCCAGAGTACGATGATGACTTTGACGTGTTCCCATCAGCAGGTAGCGGTCCTGCCTCAAGTTCACCACCCATCCTTACCTCTGCCATGAGAGCTGATTTGGTTGATTTAGTCGGTGAGAATGTCATGACTCTATTCGATAAGCACTACTCGTCGGGAGTCTTTTTACCACGACGAAGGAGTAATCTAGAGTCGACAGCCTTACCACCGGATGAGGAGTTCACGGTCAAGACGACGATCGTCCTTGAGTCGTCACGGGGGAACCTTCGGATACCAGTCACCGCGAGTAGTATCCGAGAAAATCGATTTATGGTTCCTGATGTTATCCGCTTCCATCACGTGAAGGCTGTCCGAGACAAGGGAGAATCGACAACGACGACTACCACTACCACTACCAGCTCAGGAGCCTCGCCACTACCAACAAGCCTCCAGTCGGATGGTACCACCTTGTTACATGCTGTTCCATTTCACGACCCTTTCCCGAACGCGATGACGAAAAGGGCTTCCATGAGCCCTCATGCTGCCAGGGATTGCTACGACTTATACGTCAACAATCCTTCCAATACGAATTTGGAAATTGGAGAGGTATTAGTCTCTCGACCCGATCTGATGAGTGTCGAATTCGATCCATCACGACTTTTGTTTCCATCTCACGTGCCGATGATTAAGACATCACCCTCTCAGGTCATCCGAACATGGACCGAACTTGGAGCTATGTTTTTACCAGCCCAATCGAATCACAACTATATTGCCTCGATTTGTACAGCGCCGGAGGGCGTCCCTGAGGATTCTGTCACCGGCACGTACCTGGAAGAAATGTCACAATGGATTGACGCAGGGAGACCAGACCAAAGCCTAGGATTCGTTCAAATACGGACGGGTGCAGAGACTCTCTTCATATATCTGGAACGAGATCTTGAAAACCGAGAGTCAGTACTGACGTTGTGGGAAGACGAGAGTTTAGAATCGCACGAAGAAACGACTAGCCCTTTTTCGCCCGGGGGATTCGATTCGTCAAGCTCATTGTTAACAGCATCTCCGGAACATCTTGACTTTCGATTTGTGTCGTCCAAGAGTCCGCCCATCTCCGCTGAAATTAGCCTATTGAACAAGTCACCGGTCCCAATTCGCATAATGAGGGTGGCAGTGACGCTTGATGGACACAGCACGATGGGGAAAGGAGTCGATTACTTTGGTTTGCAGATCAATGCTACACAGAATGAAGACTACGAGACCACTGTGTTGCCTGGGACCGGCTTTCTTGAGAGATTAATCATCGTTTCTTGTAGCTTCAATCCTTACTCTTCGACCCTTCCTCCAGGGAACTCTTCGCTCGAGTTTACAGGGTCGATTATCATAAGGGGAACGGTGGATACTGAACTTCATTACGATGAGTGGAAGGAAGAAATGTCTCGAGACCCCAATCGCGACGCTCACCTGACCCTTCAGATTCCGTACACGGTATCAATGTTGAATGGTAGGGTGGAAGTTACTTTTGAGCGATCTACCCATCCATACCCCCAACTTTACGGAGCTCAAATCTGGGATAGACAAGGACGTGCCGTGTCTACTCTTTTCTTTCCTCTAAATCGATTCGATTCCATCGAGGGGTCAGAGTCGCCACTACCGACGCAGCGTTATCTCGATTCCAGATTTATTGCTCACGATCTTCGAATTATGTCGAACATGGAGGTACCACTGACTCTAGAGACCGCAGAAATCGTCGATGAGTACGGTCGAACGGTAGAGGACAAGAAGTCTCCATGTTCTCGTTTCAATGTTTCCATTGTGAAGCCTTTCGACACTAGCAGAAGCTACCGAGACTTTGAGACCTTGGGTTTTCTTTCACTACACTACAGGTTCGGCCTGCGAAAACATAAAGAACCGAAGACTACGGAACACGAGGTTCTGTTACCGACGAAATGTTTTCTTAATGTGGCAACGAGCCCGTCAGAAGCTGGCATCCATCAGATACCTCTGCTCGTATTCCCAGCGGAGGTTGAAGTACTTGGTGTTGAGGGTGTAGATATGTCATGTGAACTGAACGGCTCAAATAGCATCTCGAACAGCGAAACGTCTACGGTTCTTGCTGGCATGAGCACAGTTTTCTCCTGGGTCATGTCGTCGTCGCTCGGACAAGCCTTTCTAGAGCTACTACTTGCAAATCAGGAAAGACAAGACCAGAAACCAAATCGTCTATTTACGAAATATCTCCGAGGCCTAGTCGGTGTGCGAGATGACGAGGATATAAAGGGTATCAAGCCGATTCTTGTGAAAGTCGGGGCGATTGAATATGGGGAGGCTGCGAAGGCCCCATTATTCTTCACGAATTACAACCCAATCCCGATGCGAATTTCCATCGATGTCGGTATGGTGGAAGGCATGTCCATTGAACTTAGCGACGGACCGGCTCCTAGCCACGGGAGCACAATTTTCGACTTTTTGCCCAACGGGGAAAGCGAGAATTTTGATCGCGAAGATGCAGTGATCACAGGCGGAAGCCTTAAGGGTCACTCTGTGCTTGGGCTTCGAAAATTTTTGGGATCGAATCATCAGGCACTGAAGTTCTTGAAGCGTTTGCAGATGCGAGAAGCGATTTCCATGAGCAAACGTGCCGTCGAGAAGTACCCCATGTTGGAATCGCTTTACAATTGGCACTCATACACTCGGTTTCACCGTGGAAGTGAAAGGTATAGCGGACTATTTGGTCCTGATGGTATTTGTGGCTTGGTTGTGGATGAATCTTCGACAGGGAAACTCGGTGCGGTGCCCCTGATGATGTCTGGAGACAAGAAATTCGTGCATCGACTTAGAGTCTGCTCGGATGGGAACGTTCAGTTGAATCAGTCCAGGAATATAATGATACCACCGGGTGGCGTTGCTCGTTTCGAGATCACCGTGGAATCTCCTACAGCGAATCATCTCGAAAGTGACATCAGCCAGCTTCTTGCAACCGGTTTGATTTTGTCGACTAATTTTGGTCAAGTGATGCCAGTGTTTGTCTCTTTTGAGGCGCTGCAGGGACAGCTGATTGTGTTGGGTGCGGAGTCCCAAACTGAGAAGTCCAAGACATCATCTGCCGTTTCACCTGTCGACAACGATTCGACCCAGATTCATGTTCCACTTCACCTTACCTGGTATCCGCAGACTCGATTCAACACCACTAACTCTATGGTGTCTGCTGTCTTCATTGGAGACGTTGAGGACTCTGACGGTGTACCCCTACTGGTAAGCTCGTCATTTCATCGAGCTGTCCGCTTGCTGGGCATAACGAGCTGCAACCCTTGGTTCCAAGTTTTGCTTAAGAACGCTTCAGACGCCATGGACATTATCGGCGCCGAACGAACTCTTGTTGGCGAAGTCCGGAGCGCGGCTCTTTGTACATCAGAGGATTTTGGGAGTGCCCCTTTCCCTTCTTTTTATCAATGTGTACTGAATTGGCTATCAAACATGCACCACTTGCAGCAACCAGGATGCGGGGCGGTGAATTCTCGTTCCGTGGATGCAAGCAGCTTCCCAGGTTCAGGAGGGTCCAGCATTCGACGATTACGGGAGATCACGAGATCTATTGAGAGAGCCCAAGAATACTCAAGGTCAAGAGTCCTTGAGAATGATTCGGTTTCTCCCCCCTTCACCACGGATGTCGGGGTTGATCGCGCCTTCTCGCGGCAACCTAAGGGTTCTATTGCCATCAAGTCGGGAAGAACCAGAACGGACGGGCACATCGATCTTTCGTCACTTACTACTTACGCAGAAGCGTGGGATGCGCTAGAGGTTGCGTACGCTGCTGGTCTCACACGCCTTGGTTCTGGGCTACGGGCGATAATCGAATACCGATCGAATAACCTCAGCTCGTCAAAAGATGAATTTGAAGAAGGCTATCAAAGCCTCGCCATGTCAATGCCGGGGGTCGAAATTCAGACTGCACTATGGACTCCCAGACTGTTTGTCCAAGATGAGGGCGAGGAACTCAACTCTGGACGAAATGCACCTGTTCTTCAATTCCCTGGTACAGTTGTGGGCTCGGTGTCTGCCATGAAGATTCCACTTCGAAATCCGACTCCTGTTCCTGTTCGGGTTCGCCTTGCTGTGGCGTCGGTGCCTGCCGATAAAGATGAACCTACGGGAAGTGAAAGTCTACATGATCGATTTATGCAGTCGCTGGGTCCAACATATATTCAAGACGGAGCGGGAAAGTTTGATGCAGAAAATGTCGGTCGCCATCTGTGGTGGGAAGGAGGCGGTGGCTTTTTCCTTTCTGACGACACTGGCGATGTAATCCGGTCGCATCAAAATGTCTCCATCAGGGCCGGTGCAGGCGCTCAGTTCAGCCTCCTTAGCCCATCCCTCCATGCCATCTCCGCTTTCGTAGTGGGATGTGGAACCCGCTGTGGAGTCATCGATGAAACCAAGAAACCCGAAAAGGAATTTGACATGAGACACCACAGCCCCATAGGTGCCGCCGCAGCTGCTTCCACGACACTTACGGGGAGGCTTCGCTCTATGTGGCCGGAGACCAATGATTTAACCGGCGATGAACCTTTCATTTTCGCTGGAGGAGACCCGATTCCTGGGAATCTAGGTCCACAACCATTTGCTATTCCTTTTTCTGCTCTCGACGAAATCATATTGCCCCCCTACGGAGTTGGGGAATTAGGTCCCATTTTCTTTCGCCCACCTGGTCGATCTCGTTCCCTTGGCTGTGATCTTGCGCGTGCTAGTGGGGCCAGGCATTGGGGTGCCACTTCAAGGGATCTCTGTGAGGCGGAAGATTTTGCCTCAATGGTACTTTTGGAGAATTCTCTTACTGGACTGGAGCGGATAGAACTAAGGGGTAAAGGGCTAATCGAGCGCCTATACTTTCTTGATTCCCCGTCGAGCGACGGAACTGGCGACATCGAAATGCGGAGCGGTCGCTCCATGCTCGTGTTCTCAGGGAGTGGAGAGTTGCTCGATGACGAAACGGTAGTTTCGGTACGGAAAGAAGTGCTACTTCACAATGGAGGTGATGTGACTTTGGATATTCGATCTATTTTTCTATCGGAGTCAAATAGATATTTTTCCAAAGTCTCCGAGACGAAACAGAAATCTCGGGGACAATGTCAGATCGGAACTTTTCGTCTATTGGATTGTTGGCTGCCAACCCGACGTGGCGACCGACGTTTGGTTGAAAACTCTCATGGTAGCTTCGAGCTCTCGCCAGGAGAAAGTCGGTCAGTAGCTATTGAGCACGTCGCGGACTGCAAAGCAGAGGAAGCCTACGTTGCGATCAATGTTGATTACGTTGCCCGTGGTGTGAAATCACCTGGCAGGTCATCTCCGTCATTCGATCCCGTTTCTTCGAAAGGCGGAACGAGTGGCAGCAAGAATATCAAACTGATCGTCGGCCATTCAATGGATACTTTTTCGTTTCGCGCGTGTGCGGCTGTGACTGCTTCGAGGGAGAAGCCTATCGTCGGAACGTCTGTCACATC
>Ga0194115_10004983_pt1 | contig 14012 bp, 15 predicted proteins | sample TA2MahsurfametaG_3_FD_148656 | JGI IMG/M metagenome (GOLD analysis project Ga0194115, IMG submission 148656) | Freshwater microbial communities from Lake Tanganyika, Tanzania - TA2015002 Mahale S4 surface | ecosystem: Environmental > Aquatic > Freshwater > Lake | place: Tanzania: Lake...
TTCTGGTTCTATTGGGGCCGGTACTGTAGTATCTAAATTTGGTAGAGTAGCAGGGCGATCTGGTTTTCAAATTGAACCCAATAACGATGACGCTAACATTTACTTAACCGCTAGATACGCAACTATGTCTAAATACAACCCGAGTTTAGTAGTTATACCCTCGGCGTATTCAAGTTCGGTACTATACACTTTATATGCTTTTAGCGGAAGCACAGGAGATTTTACGGTTACCAACAACGGATCCGGCAGTATAGTGAATAGAAGTGGTCTTATAGTAACCGGTTCTGCTGCTAGAGCAAACATAGCAAGACTAGATTATTATACCGGGTCTGTAGGTTCGAGTTCTTACCCTTCACTTTTAGTAGAACCTGCATCAATAAATTATATACGTGAAAGTGCATTAGGTACTGTTTCTACTAATTGGGGTACTATATTTAGTACTGCTAGAGCAACAGCCTCTATAAATACTACTGAAACCCTATCCCCGGCAGGTACTAATACTGCTTTAAAACTTACACTATATACAGGATCTCTAACTGACAGAATACGACAAAGATTTACAGGTTCAAATCCAAATCCACTTATTTCTATACTTCCTACACCCAATAATTTAACATTTAATGGGGTTAGTGGTAGTTTTTCAGTATGGTTAAAACAATCAGGTTCTATTTTAACTACACCACAGTTATTTATATCTCCTTCAAGTGAAGCCGGTCCTTATAGTGCTACTATATCTTATAACCTAACTACTGGAATTGCTACATCTAGTTCTATTCAAAGTATGTCGATTTCACCTTCTATGGATAGATACGGGAATGGATGGTGGAGATGTAGAGCGGGATTTGCTATAAATGGAACCCTGGGACCTACAGGGGTTGAAAGCGGTTCTTTAGCGTTTGGTATAACCCCAGTCGTGTCAACAAGTGCTGTAAGTCAATCTATGTACGTATGGGGAGGACAACTTGAATTAGGACCTACGGGTTCCCTACCTACTAGTTATATACAGACAACTAATAATTCATCGTCTAGAACCGCCGATGTGATTTCGGTCAGCGGAGCGGTCAGCGGGAGTATCGGGCAGACGGAGGGAACGATTTATGTGGAGGTGGATGTGACGAATTTTGTAAGTGGGATAAGATTAATAACCATAAATGATGGAACAACAAATAACCGTCTTATGTTGTTTTATGTTGGCACTAATTTAACATTTGGTGTGAATTCATCTGGCTCAACTGTTGCTACAATTCCTTTTAACACCACTACCGCTGGAATTTATAAATTAGCAGGAGCATACAAACAAAATGATTTTGTTTTTTATGTTAATGGAACGCAAGCGGGAACAGTTACAACTGGTAATGTGCCAGTCACTCTTACACGCATTGATATTGGTACAGAGCTTGGATTTAACCTTTTTAACAACCGCATCCGTGCCGCCGCCCTCTACAACACAAGGCTGACCATCCCCCAACTCGCCGAACTCACATCTACCTCCTCCGGATTCTTTGGAATATAATTTAACATACTATGAATACATTTAGAAAATACTCATTCAACCAAGTAGATATACCTCCAATAATGGGGACATATACTAAATATTCATTCAATCAAGTAGATATGCCCCCAACTTATTCCCCCACAGAAACTAATCCTGCGGTGTACGATGAAGAAGGAAATTTAATATCACCTGAAACCCCTGTCGAACTTACACCCGGTATATACCGTACCCCTCAACAAGAATACGAATATCAACTTACACAAGTTGAATCTGGGTGTTCTATATCTCATATTTTAAATTTAGGTAGTATTGAAAACACGCCTGCAATTTATGAAGATACTCCAACTATTGTACCTGCTGTTTTTGATGATGAAGGTCACATGATATCTCCTGAGCAAACCTATTATGCTTTAGTTACTCCTGCAACTTATACAGGGTATACTGTGGGTATAATATGGGAAAATACCCCGTCTACTTATTTATCCCAATTTAAGGATACCCCAAGTGAGATAGAAGGAATTGTAGTACCTGGCATATACCGTACTCCTCAACAAGAATACGAATACCAACTTTCACAAATTGAACCTGGGTGTTCTATATATTCAACTAAACCTTTAGGTCCTATTGTAGATATACCCGGAGAATACGATCAAGACGGTAATGTGATCACCCCTCCTACCTATCATCCGGGTTACGCTGTTGATATTTTGTGGAATGGGCAACCATCTACATATTTATCTCAATTTGAGGTTTGGCCTTCGGGTTTAGGAGTTCACACGTGGTGGGGTTTTGAATCGCAATATGAAGAAGCTCGCAATATGTATAAACAAACCAACTTATGAAAAGTTTACAAAACCAATATAACCAAATAAACGAAGGTAAAGGACACAAAGATGTATTCTTAAAATCAGCTCGTAGATTATTCCCGGAATACATCACTAATTTTGCTACATATAAAGAAGCAGCCTAAGAGGTAATACCGAATCCAGGAAACTTTCCTCAATTACCTGAAACCTGATTGATAGTTGCTATTCTTAAAGTGCTTACATATACTACTTACATTATAATTAAAAAACTATTTTATGGACAACCTATCAATTGAAGATCGAGTTTTTGATTCACAGAGTTCACTTACATCTGATGAGTTTGCGCAGTTACAATCTGTTCGCGAACTACAACAAGCGCTTGCTGCAGAATTAGGTCAGATTGAATTTAATAAAATTTTACTTGCGACTAGATATGAGGAGATTCAAGTTAAGATATTAACTCTTCAGAAAGAGCAGCAGGTTTTCGTACAGGGGCTGAATAATAAGTACGGCAATATCTCAATTAATATTGAAGATGGTACTTTCCAAAGAACTCCACAGAATTCTTAGGAAGTGTATATTAACTATTTAAGATCTCGTTCAATACGTTAATTTCGCTCTTAAAAATTTCTCTTTCCATTTTTACCCTAGATCTCTCAAGAGCTCTAGAGATAAGCGTGATCAATTCACCGGAAACCTGTATACTCAACTGGTTTTCGTAGGTATACTTATGGTTTGTTATCTTAATGAAGTTATCGCTAATTACTACAAAAAACTTTTTATCCCCTGTCTGTAAGTAGTACCTACCGGAAGGAGCCATTAAGTATATAGTATCTGGTTTAGATAATAGTTTTGCTATAATTTTCTTTGCTAAAATATCTGTTTCTGTTAAGGTATTTGTAGCATAGAACTTAGTAAAAACCTTAACAAAGAGCCTATTACCGTATACCAGTAATCTCTTAAACTTGTAGGAAATCATGTTGAAATTTATTTAATATATTATAAAATACTTAACAGTAATTATCAACTAAAAGTAAGTGGTCTTGTTATCAATCCGTTCATATATTCAATTATATTTTAATTAAATTAAAAAAGAAAGTAATAAAAAAGTAAAGTATTTAATAGATAATTATATATAAATAATTATAATAAGTATACAGATGCGTAGCCTTTTTGTAGTTACGTATCTATATTAAAGTAAATTAATTAAACACTATGAGAAATAAATTATTAGTTGAAAAGAAATTAGAGAAGCTTGAATCCATGATTAGTAATATTCAGTTTAGTATTAATCGGGGGGAAAGAGATAGTGCGTTAAGGGAGACGGATTCGTTGAGAGATCAATTAGAAGCTGTTATAGCTCTTGTTCAAAACGAAGATCAGGATGAAAGATACTAGTATAGAGTTAACTGCTGAACAAATTTCCCAGAATTGGGAAAAACTGTTAACAATAGTTGAAAAAAAGATTACCGGGGAGAGGAAAGATAAGCTTATAGCACTTTACCGTAAATTAGAGGATAGGATGATATTTGCTCCTGCTTCCGGTAAAGAGCATTTTCATAATGCATTCCCGGGAGGTTATGTAGACCACGTAATACGGGTTACCTTATGCAGCCTTAAGGTGAAGGCTTTATGGGAGGAGATGGGGGCGGTTATTGATTTTACGGACGAGGAGTTAATATTTTCAGCTCTAAATCACGATCTCGGTAAAATTGGATCTCTGGAAGAAGACTGCTACGTAGAAGAGACTAGTGATTGGCATAGGAAAAATCAAGGATCTGTGTATAAGATTAATACTAAATTAGATTTTATGCTTATACCAGATAGGTCACTGTATCTGTTGCAGGAGAGCGGTATACAGGTTACTCAAAAAGAATACCTAGCTATTAAATTACACGACGGTACCTATGAAGACGCTAATAAACCTTATTACATATCCTTTAACCCTGATTCTAGATTAAGAACTAACCTCGTCTACGTATTACACCAGGGGGATTTTCTTGCTTCGAAAATAGAATACGATTCATGGAAGGGTTCTAAGAAAGAGACTATACAATCCGCTAAGGAAAGTAAGCCTGTATTAAGTGCTAGTAAGGGTGCTAAGTTGGGGGAAGGGTTTAAAGCAATACAGTTTTAATTTATGATAATACTAACAATTGTACTTAGTATTCTGGTAATTCTGCTTATAGCAGTAATTTACAACCTATTACAGAAAGTTGAAAAGCTAGAAGATATTATACTTCGGTCAGATAACTTTTATACCGATTTAAAAGAGATAATCAATATGACTTCAAAAAAATTAGAAGAAATTGATGAAAAAGGGGCTTTTAATAGTGACGATGAGGTAGGGTGGTTCTTTACGACTGTACGAGAATTGCAGCAGGATATCGACAAGTACGTCGAGCAATCTTATGCCAAAGACTCTAAACAGTAACATTTACTTTACACAAGAAACTGAAGATGCTATCGTAGCTTACAATAATTCTTTAGATCTCCGGGTAAAAAATAAAATTTTTACAGACACTATCTACCCGGCGTTCTATAAGCTCACTGAGAACATAATACATAAGTTTAAGTTTTACTATACCGATGTTGATGATATAGCAGATCTTCAACATGAAATAATAGTATTCCTCCTCGGTAAGATGCATTTATTTGACCCCAGTAAAGGAGCTAAAGCGTATTCTTATTTTGGAACAATCGTCAAGCGGTGGTTGATTGCGTACAATGATAAAAATTATAAGAAGTTAAAAAAAGAAATAGAAGTAGATCAAATAACAGATGATCTTAGTTCAGAATACCAAACCGAATCTAACCTTTTTTATGAGTTAGATGAAGAGAAGCCTTATGAGACTAGAGAGAAGCTCGAAATCTTTGTCGACACCTTTACAACTTATTTTAGCGATAACCTCTACGTACTATTTCCGGATGAATACGATCGCAGTATTGCAGATTCAGTATTGGAATTATTTCGAAAAAGAGAAAGTATAGATATTTTTAATAAAAAGGCTTTGTATCTCTACATAAGAGAAATAACCCCAGCTGCGAAAACAGTACATATTTCAAGGATTACTAAAATACTAAAAGAAGTCTTTTTAGTTTCTTATAACGGGTACATAGTTACAGGTAATTTAACTTTTGATATTTATATAAACCAAGCCTATGAGCGACTTTTTAGAGAAAGAGATATTCGGTAAGAAAAAAATGGCCGACCTCTTCGAGGAAATATACGATAACAGTAAAAAGAAATCCAAACAGATATCTGCTTTAATTACTGAACTTAAAATTTTAATTGAATCTACTCAAGATGCTTCTATTATTGTACCGTTAATCGTACAATACCTAGACGTATCTGTTAAAAACGACGACCACTTAATTAAGATTGCAGCTATTCTACAGAGAGCAATGCAAAAGAATGAAGGTAGTGGTAGTGATTTTAATTTAACCGAAAAAGAAATAGCACAGATTCAAGCAGAAATAAAAGGCTTTGAAAGTAAGCGATGAGTAAAAATATTACGCTTAAGAGTGTTAGGGTAAAAGCGATTGTATTAGATGACTCTAATAAAGAGTTATTTGATTTAGTAGGGGAGTGGAACGGGGTTGGTGTTATTTTCTACGATGAAGTAAATAACCCTAGCGAGATAGAAATAAATAAGTTAAGTCAAGCAAGGCCATACTTTAGTAACATAAAGAACTATCCATTGGTTAATGAGATAGTATACATAGTAATGCTTGCAGATGATAACATACTTAACAATTTTGACAGTGTTTCTTCATATTACGTATCCCCTATAAACATATGGAACCACCCTAATCATAACGCGCTTCCTGATTTATTTAAAAGAGATATAAAAGAGCTCCCAGAAGAACAGAGAAACGATTACGAGTTAGTTAGAGCGGGAGTTGTTAATAGGAGAGTAGCCGGTGAAGAGGGCACCGGTATTTACTTGGGATCAACTTTTAAAGAGAGTAGTAAAATCAATCCACTACAGTCACAGGAGGGAGATGTTCAGGTTGAAGGGAGGTTCGGGCAATCAATAAATTTTACATCAAATATAGAGACTCAAGCACCGTTAACGGTACTCAGGACGGGACAGGATCCAGGTAAAACAGATCCACCCTGGGTGTGTCTCCGTGAATCTATTAATCGAGATCAGAATATATTCTTACAGAGTGTTGATTCAAAAATAGACTTGCAGGTTGATTACAGTGGTAAAGGGCTAGGAGAAACTAGTACAGCTAATTTTAATGCCTTCGACCGACCTCAGACTATTGTAAACTCGGATAGAGTTGTTATTTCAGCAAAGAAAGATAGTGTACTACTTAACGGAGAAAAATTAATTGACCTGTCGTCAAACGGAAAAACCTATATTGAAGCAAAGGATGCAGTAATTGTAACTGGAAATAAAGTGCATTTAGGAGGAAGTAGTGCTGATGAGAGTGTAATACTTGGGGATAATTTCCTGACAGATGTTAAGAACTTAACTACTTCATTATCTACGGCGTTGCAACAAATAGGGACCCTACTGGGAAACCTAGGAATACCAGTAGCAACTCCAGCATTAGCTAGTCTTTTGGATGCTAGTATTAAAGCTCAAGCTATTACAACTAAGATCGAACTTAAAAGTTACCAATCTGATACAGTAAAGGTGCGTAAGTAATGTCGATACAAACTACAATAATTAATTTAGCTATACAGCAGATTCAAGCAGCGTTAAACCTTGAACAAAGAGTCTATGCACTTGTAGACAAGTATAAAGATTTAGCAAAAGAGAACGCTAAAGAATTATGCCCAACTCAAGATACCTTAAAAAAGCTGCTACAGTTTAAGATACAGTCCCAAAAGACTCTAGACTTAACGTTAAAAAAACTTGCTTCCTTAAAAAAAGTTACAACTACGGTACAGAACGTAACAACCATACTCCAGCCGCTCACTTTACTTTTAAAAGCAAATCCAGCTCCAAGTATGGGGACAACAGTGGGTGTACAGACAACAGCTAGCGATACATTAAAGAATATAAAAGATACTATTAAAATAGCTGGCGGAACAGCAATCAGTGCGAACTTATTAATAACCTATATAGAAGGTAAACTAACAAGTATTCAGACCGCACTAGGTAAATTAGATTTAATTCTATCTATATGCGGACCGGAAAGAGGGTTAAAGAACTTAGGAGCTATTGCCAATACGCAAGCTATTGTAGATAAAGTAATAACAGAGCAAGAGAGAGGACAGCCTGTTGATTATAGGGGGTATACAATAGTTATTACTGTTATTGAGAATCGTGCAGATGGGTTGATAAGGCGGCAAGCTAGAGGGGTAGCTGGTGATGGAATGGTAAAATACTACTCAAAAGTAAGTTTTGCTACGGATGATCAAGTATTAATTGATAACGTAAAAATTCAAATAGATAATTCGTTTTAATATATTTATAACATATGAATACTCAAGAATTTAAAAAAATCGTAAAAACTGCCGTAAGAGAGGCAATTCAAGAAGAATTGAAAGATATCTTGTTAGAAGCTATTAAACCTAGCAGCAATACAATTACTGAGCAGAAAAAAACTGCACCGTTAAAAACACCTGCCCCGGTAAGTACCCCTGCTGAAAGCTCTCAAGCAGATATCTTAAATGATTTATTACTTGAAACTGCTCAGTCGGGCAACTGGAGAGGGGCACTTAACATGTCAACCGAAGATATACCCGCTGATGCATACTCAGGTGTTACAGATATGGGGGGACTTCCAGCTGGAGAAGTTCCATTAGACTTGATATTAAAAATGACCAGTGGCGGTAGAGGTTAAAAATATAAACCCTCTAGACCTAAGAGCTTCTACCGGAGTCGGAATAGGTATACCTTTTTCGGAACAAGGAGGCATCGGTATTACATACACAACGCAAGCAGCTACTAAGTCAAACTTAATTAACCTGTTGTTAACGAATAGGAACGAAAGAGTTTTTAATCCGCTTTTTGGGGGAGCAGTACCGTCGTTTATTTTCGAATCAATAACAGAAAATAATTTAAATGCACTACGGAAAAGGGTCGAAGATGTTATTGAGGCAAATTTTCCAACTCTCGAAGTAGAAGACATAATAATAGAAGCTTCAAATCCAGATAACCAGACAGTTTACATAAATATTCGGTACAAGTTTAAAACAACAGGTACTACTGACTCAATTATACTAGCTTTAACCAGTTAATAACAACAATGGCACAGACCAGTAGGAATATAAACTATATAACAAGAGATTTCGATTCACTTAAGGAAACTCTGGTAGATTACACTAAAACGTACTTTCCAAGTACGTATAACGACTTCTCTCCAACATCCCCCGGAATGATGCTCATAGAAATGACTGCATACGTGGGGGACATCTTATCGTTCTACTTAGATAATCAAGTACAGGAGACATTCTTACAGCATGCAAGGCAGCAGGAAAATATCTATTCATTAGCATATATGCTAGGTTATAGACCTAAAGCAGCAGCAGCAGCTGAAACAACTATAACTTTTTCACAGAGAGTACCATCTATTGTATCCGGAACAACCACTATACCCGATTATAGCTATTCATTACTCATACCGCAAAACCTAACAATAAACGGAACCAACGGTAATACGCCCTACCTAGTGCAAGATTTTGTAGATTTTTCTTTTTCTTCTTCCGCCGACCCAACGACAGTATCCGTATTCCAGATAGATAACTCTACCGGACAGCCGACACAGTACTTGTTAACAAAAACAAGAAAAGCAATTTCCGCAGAAATAAAAAGTACTACTTTCAGCTTTGCAAGCTCTGAAAGATTCGCTACAAGAACTATTACAGATGTTAACATACTCGGTATATTAGATATAACAGATGCAGCAGGTAATGTATGGTACGAGGTCCCATACTTAGGGCAGGAGACAGTTTTTACAGAAATCCAGAATAAAGTAACAACAACCCCAGGTACAGCGGGGGATGTAAGTCATCTATTAAGACTTCAGAAGCAACCAAGACGTTTTGTTAGTAGATTTCAAAACGAAACTACTCTGGAGATTCAATTCGGAGGAGGTACGGTTAGCGACTCAAGTGAAGAGATAGTACCTAATACCAATAACGTAGGCTTGGGTATTACGTTTAAGAAATCATTATTATCAACAGCGTTTGATCCAACTAATTTTTTATATACAAATACCTACGGCATAGCACCAAGCAACACAACGTTAACAGTCCGGTACCTAGTAGGAGGGGGAGCCCAAAGCAATGTACCCGCTAATACATTGACAGCGATTCCTAGCAAGACAGGAGTAACATTTATAAATACACCTACTAACGCATTAGCTTATGCGCAGACTTTTTTTGACTCGCTAGAGGTAAATAATCTGATCGCTGGAAGCGGAGGAAACGACGGAGATGATCTAGAAACTATTAGGCAAAACTCCCTTAAAGCATTTGGAGCACAACTTCGCACAATTACACCTAACGATTATCTAGTACGCGCTTTATCTTTACCCCCTAGTTACGGAACTGTAGCTAAAGCATACATAACTCCAACCGTGACATCTAATATGAGTGTAGGCGATTCAACAGCAGTCTTAGACCTATACGTATTATCTTTTGATGCTGACAAGAGATTAGCAGCCGCTTCAAACAATATAAAAACCAACCTAAGTACCTACCTCTCCCAGTACAAAGCAGTAGGCGACAAGGTTAACATTAAAGATGCTTTCATTATAAACATTGGAGTCGAGTTTGACATATTAACATATCCAAGTACTAATACAAACGAAGTTTTATTCAACTGTATCACCAAGGTGAAAGAATTTTTTAATGTAGATAATTGGGAAATTAACGAACCTATTATTCTAAGAGATTTGTATGCGATTCTGGATTCAATTAGAGGCGTGCAAACTGTTAAGCAGGTTAATATTGTAAATAAAGTAGGTGAATCTAATGGTTACTCCCCTTACGCATACAGTATTGATGGAGCAACTAAGAACGGAGTAATATACCCTTCTCTAGATCCTATGATATTTGAAGTTAAATATTTAGATAGCGATATTAAAGGAAGAGTAGTAAGCTTATGAGTAAAGTTAGTATTGATTTAGTAAAGGAAGAGTTTAAGAAAGCTCAATTCACTAAAGTAGTTGATACTCAATTTACTCAACTACTACCCCCGGTAGCTGCACCTGCTGTAGAACCTACAGTTAACGATCTTTTTACCTTGTACGATAAGTTATTTTATGACATACCGCCAACCGGTACAAACTCACATACCGTACTTATCGAAAAATCTTCTGAATTTATTAACTATAAGGATCAAGATAAAACCATTGAAGCGTTACTAGAAGAAATAAACAGTCTTCAAGAGCAGATTAACGACTTAACTCAAGAAAACCTTAAACTACAGGTAACACTTACAGGCAATGGCTAATTATACAGTTACTCCAGTCGATACTACTGCTGAATTAGATCCGAAAGATGTTGCTATTCTTGAAGGAACACCAGCTCCCGGATACTTCGTACCTTTTGAGGATCAGGTAAAAGTAACAATAACCGACTTAGCTGGAAACCTATACCAGTTCATAGATAACTACACGGTATATACGGTTGAAAACGATACATTACTGTCACAGAAAGGAGAGTATTCTCAGATAAAGCTAGATTTTGATAAATTAAACGAATTTTTCAGGCTATCAATAGGGGAATATTTAGTTAACTTTACCTTTTACCGGCCGTTACTAGGAAGTAGCTCTACTCGGAAATACTTTGTATCCGAAATATCAAGCGATAGAACTGAATTAGAACTAAACGGAAATCTACTAGATAGTCCCGAAACTATTGAAGCAATCCTTAAATTCCAACAAGAGATAAATATTTCGAGCACGGTTATACCGTTCTACTTGGAGTTTGATAACACGGTAGTATCAGCAGTAAACTTACTTTATACACAGAACAAAAAACTGCTGATTAAATTATATCAACCGTTAGAATTAAACGTAGCTGTAAAAGATTTATGCAAGGTGTACTTGAGAGTTGGAGAACCCGTAGCGTATCAACTGCAGTTTGAACCAGACTTATCTACTTTTACTGAACCGGTAAGGTATATAAAATTACCTAATTTTAACCTCGGAATAAAGGATAGGCTAGCAACTAATGAAAGCTACCAAAACTTTAATACACTCTTAACAACTTATTCAACAAGCTCTTTAGATCAGATTAAATCTATACTTGACGAAAAAGATGTTGAATTAAATATAGATTATACAAATTTTGCTAATTTTATACATTTTTCATCCGCAAAAGAGCGGGTATTGAATTTTTATGTTAAAGTATCAGCAATTGAATACTACAAGCTACAGTTAGGTAAGATAAGTTCGATTACTGGGTCAACAAGTGCATCTTTTGCAGTAAGTCAAAGTAGAATTTCACTTGAGAACTCAATAACTAACTACATAGAAAAATTTGACGGATTCGAGTACTATATGTATTACGAATCAAGCTCATACGCCTGGCCTAAGACAAATACAACACCCCCATTCAACCTATACTCAACAAGCTCTGCTCTGGCTCAAACTTGGCTTAATACGAGATTAGTATCTGCTTCATTCTACGACGATTTTAACTCAGATGCCCTAGTAAACACACTGCCAGAGTACATCAGGCGGGATGATACAAATACACCCGGCCTACTTCTAGTTAATATGCTAGGCCAGTTACTAGATGTACTATGGGTGTACACAAAAGGGGTGACTGATAAGCTAAACGCAGATAATAGAGCGGATTACGGAGCTCCAAAAAAATTAATGGGGGATATCCTAAGATCGCTAGGAATAAATACGTATGAAAATCAATTTTCAAATCAAGACTTATTTACTAGCTTTACCGGGCTAACACCTACCGGGCAATTGAATTACCCTACCGGCAGCGAAAAAATAACCCGATACGTTACCGCGTCAGCGGGTATGACAACTGAAGACTACCAAGCTGAAGTATATAAAAGATTATACCATAACTTACCTTTGTTATTAAAGAAGAAAGGGACTGTAGAGGGGATAAAATTACTATTAACTCTATTTGGTATACCCGACACTATACTAAGGGTCAATGAGTACGGGGGAAAGGATAAAGTTAACGCTAACGATTGGGATTATTGGTACAATCAATACAATTATACTTATAAACAAAATGGTAATAACTTTATCTCATCTTCTTGGGGCCTAAACAGCACATGGGGGGCACCTAATAACGTCCCCGCAACTTTAATGTTTAGGTTTAAAACTAATGGTTTACCTACATCTAATATTCCCTATTCTCAAAGTTTATGGATTAGAAATGATGGATCAACCCCTTCAGAATATGCTACAAGTTTAATAATTTTATCCTATAGTGGATCAGGGTATGCTAGTGCCTCATATTCAGGATCAAGCATAGACCCATATTATCAATATGCTACTTTATCTTTTCTTCCCGATTATCATGCAGGGTCGGGAACTGGTGCTTATTCTGCTAGCGTATATCTTCCATTTTTTGATGGAGGGTGGTGGTCTGTAATGGTAACTAGTGGTAGCGGAGGATTCAACTTATACGCTAAAAATTCTATATATAATGGATATGATGGAAGCCAAATAGGATTTCAAGCCTCAAGTAGTATATCAGGATTTCAAAATGGTTGGATGAATGGGGTTGCTAATTCGTGTAGTTTTGGTAGAGGGTTTACAGGATTAAATGTTATAGGTAAGGGTTCAAATTGGAATAGTTTTTCAGGCTCATTCCAAGAAATCAGATACTATAATACTCGCATAAGCGAAAGTGTATTTGATGATTATGTAATGAATCCTAACTCCATTGAAGGAAACGGAACAAATCAAGGACCAAACCAACTTGCCTTTAGAGCATCTTTAGGTGGAGAATTATATACAGGTTCAACTTCAATACATCCTAAAGTAACCGGATCATGGACTACTACTTCATCCTTTACAGGTAATAGTAGCTTTTTTTATAGCGGATCACCTTTATTTGTAGCAAACTCACAATCTGTATTTTTTGATCAATTCCCGGCGGGTATAAAAAACCCTATATCGGATAAAATTAAACAGCAGACTGTTCTGTTACCTTATAGTAGTAGTTTACCCAACATACCCGATAATAAAACCCTATCCCCATTTGATACAATACAACAAAACTATTCAATAAGTCAAAGTTATACAAGAGATGTAAATTACATTGAAGTAGCATTTTCACCCCAAAATGAAATAAACGATGATATTACTTCACAAATCGGTTTCTTTAATATGGGGGAATATATTGGTGATCCTAGATTAGTATCTTCATCAGCTCAATCTTACTCCGATTTAGACACATTACGAAACGAATATTTCCAAAAATATATCCAAAATTATAGCTATAATGATTTTATTAGATTAATTAAGTATTTTGATAATTCATTATTTAAGTTAATCAAAGATTTTGTACCTGCTAGAGCAGGACTATCAACCGGAGTTGTTATAAAGCAACATTTACTGGAGAGAAATAAATACCCTACCCCTCAAATGACCACTCGAACCCCTATAGCAACACAGGGGAGCGGAAGCGGTGATATAACCTGGAACTCACCATTTACATTTCAAGATCTACAAATCTCAGGAGCAGGAATCCAAATGTATACAGTTACCGGAAGTAATGCTGGTTCATTTCCTGATCTAAAAGGAGCAACTTCAGGTGT
>Ga0194115_10004987_pt1 | contig 14008 bp, 13 predicted proteins | sample TA2MahsurfametaG_3_FD_148656 | JGI IMG/M metagenome (GOLD analysis project Ga0194115, IMG submission 148656) | Freshwater microbial communities from Lake Tanganyika, Tanzania - TA2015002 Mahale S4 surface | ecosystem: Environmental > Aquatic > Freshwater > Lake | place: Tanzania: Lake...
AAAGTGATGTAATGATAGTTGCTGGCACACTTACAAATAAAATGGCGCCTGCGCTTAGAAAAGTTTACGATCAAATGCCTGAGCCGAGATATGTAATATCTATGGGATCATGTGCAAATGGCGGAGGGTATTATCATTACTCTTACTCTGTAGTTAGAGGGTGTGATCGAATAGTTCCGGTTGATATTTATGTACCAGGGTGCCCACCATCAGCTGAAGCACTGTTATATGGAATATTGCAATTACAAAAAAAGATCAGGAGAGAGGGTAGTGTCAACAGATAATGACTTTTAACCTTATTCAAAAGTATTTAAGTGATTGCGAGATAAAAGATTTAAATTTAAATGAATTTAAAGAGCAAGTTGTAATTAATTTAGATAAAAAAGATTTGTTAAAGTTAATTTTGTTTTTAAAGAGTCATCCAATATTAAAATTTAAACAACTTGTTGATATTTTAGGCGTTGATTATCCTTCAAAGGATAAAAGGTTCGAAGTTATTTACCTTTTACTAAGTCATGAAATAAACTCAAGAATTACTATTAAAATACAAATCAGAGATGGAGAAAGCGCTCCAAGCATTACTGAAATTTTTTTGTCAGCTAATTGGCTTGAACGTGAAGTTTTCGATATGTACGGGATAGTTTTTGAAAATCATCCCGATTTAAGAAGAATTTTAACAGATTATGAGTTTGAAGGTTTCCCATTACGTAAAGATTTTCCATTAACTGGTCATACAGAGGTAAGATATGATGATGAAATTAAAAAAGTAATCTATGAACCTGTAAAATTAGCACAGGCATATCGTAACTTTGACTTTGAAAGTCCTTGGGAAGGTTCAAAAATTTCAAAACAAATTCAAGAAAATAAAAAAGACTAAAATGGTAAAACAAACCAAAACACTTAATTTAAATTTTGGACCACAACATCCTGCTGCCCATGGTGTGCTGAGATTGATATTAGAGTTAGACGGAGAAGTTATTGAACGTGCAGATCCACATATAGGACTACTCCATCGAGGAACTGAAAAACTTATTGAAAATAAAACCTATCTTCAAGCAGTACCTTATTTTGACAGGCTTGATTATGTAGCACCCATGAACCAAGAACACGCCTTCGCACTTGCTATTGAAAAATTATTAGATGTAAAAATACCTTTAAGAGCGAGCTATATAAGAGTGGTTTTTTGTGAGATCGGCAGAATTTTAAGCCATATATTAAATATTACTACCCAAGCCCTGGATGTAGGAGCGTTAACACCCTCACTATGGGGATTTGAAGAGAGAGAGAAGTTAATGGGATTTTACGAGAGAGTTTCAGGATCAAGACTTCATGCAAATTATTTTAGACCAGGCGGCGTCCATCAAGATTTTCCAAATGGATTAAAGGAAGATATATATAAATTTTGTGAGAATTTTCCAAAAGTTATCGATGATTTAGAAAATCTTTTAACTGACAATAGAATTTTTAAGCAAAGGAATGTTGATATAGGAGTCATTTCTGCTCAAGAGGCACAAAAATTAGGTTTTTCAGGCGTTATGATAAGAGGTTCTGGTGTTCCTTGGGATTTAAGAAGATCTCAACCATATGAAGTATACGAAAAAATTCATTTTAAAATTCCTGTTGGAAAAAATGGGGATTGTTATGACAGGTATCTTTGTAGAATAGAGGAAATGAGAGAGAGTAACAAAATAATTATTCAAGCACTTAATCTAATGCCTGAGGGTCCGGTCATGATTGCTGATGGAAAAATATCTCCCCCAAGTAGAGCAGATATGAAAAAATCAATGGAGGCTCTAATACATCATTTTAAATTATTTACTGAGGGGTTTAATGTTGCCGAGGGAGAGGTGTATGCATCTGTTGAGGCACCAAAAGGTGAGTTTGGTGTTTATCTAATTTCAGATGGATCAAATAAACCGTATAGATGTAAAATCAAAGCGCCTGGCTTTAATCATCTTCAAGCAATGGATTATATGGCAAAAGGACATATGCTTGCAGATGTTCCGGCAATATTAGGATCCATGGATATAGTTTTTGGGGAGATTGATAGATGAGTGGAAAAAAAGTAGAGAAAAATCAGCCTCAAAGTTTTCATTTTAGTGAAGCAAATAAAATAAAGATTAAAGAAATTTTTCTCAAATATCCAAAGGATAGAAAAAAAAGTGCTGTTATGCCATTACTGGATCTGGCGCAAAGGCAAAATGGAGGCTGGATACCTCTTGCAGCGATTAACGAAATCTCAAAAATAATAGATGTTCCTTATATAAAAATATATGAGGTAGCCACTTTTTATACAATGTATAATCTTGCTCCGGTTGGAAAATACTTTGTACAGGTTTGTACTACGACACCATGTATGGTCAGAGGCTCATCAAAAATTGTAAGCCTATGCAAAAAATATATAAATCAAAATGAAGGAACTCTAAGCGAGGATGGGAAATCATCCTGGGTTGAAGTTGAATGTCTTGGAGCTTGTGTAAGCGCACCCATGATGCAGATTAATGATGACTATTATGAGGATCTTGATGAAAGTAGCGCACTAAAAATATTTGAAGGAATTAAAAAAGATAAACTTCCAGACCCAGGGTCACAAACTGGAAGGAAGGGATTTGAACCCAAAAAACGTCTAACACTAATAGAAAAAAATGCTTAAAGATCAGGATAGAATTTTTAAAAATTTGTATGGCGATCAGAGTAACAATGTAACCGCTTCAATAAAAAGAGGTGACTGGGACAACACTAAATCTTTTTTATTAAAGGGAAAAGATTGGATCATTAATGAAATAAAAAACTCTGAATTAAGGGGAAGAGGAGGAGCTGGGTTTCCAACAGGTGTTAAATGGTCTTTTGCTCCAAAGACACCATCCAATGAAAGACCACATTACTTAATAATTAATTCAGATGAGTCTGAACCAGGAACTTGTAAAGATAGAGATATATTAAGATTTGAACCACAAAAACTAATTGAGGGTTGTCTTATTGCTTCTTATGCCATAGGCGCTAAGGTCTGTTACGTTTATGTAAGGGGAGAATATTTTTCAGAAAGTATAATACTGCAGAAAGCAATTGATGAAGCCTATGAGAAAAGATTAATTGGTAAAAATGCATGTGGGTCAGATTGGGATCTAGATATTTATATTCATATGGGCGCAGGGGCTTATATATGTGGTGAGGAAACAGCTTTACTCGAAAGTTTAGAGGGGAATAAAGGGCAACCAAGATTGAAGCCTCCTTTTCCTGCTTTGGTCGGGCTTTACGGATGTCCAACGATTGTAAATAATGTTGAGACAATTGCAGTAGTTCCTGAAATTTTAAGGAGAGGATCTAATTGGTTCAAATCTTTTGGACGTCCAAAAAATACTGGAACAAAAATTTTTTGTATTTCAGGAAACGTCAACAATCCATGTAACGTAGAGGAGGAAATGGGCATTCCTCTTAAAGAATTAATTGAAAGACATGCTGGAGGAGTTGTGGGTGGGTGGAAAAATTTACAAGGTGTTATTCCCGGAGGTTCTTCAATGCCAATTTTAAGTAAAGAAGTTTCCGAACATATTAAAATGGATTTTGACTCTTTGATTGAGGCAAAAAGTGGTTTAGGAACAGCTGGAGTTGTAGTAATTGATAAATCTCAAGATATTATTTCTTGCATGAGTAGGATTGCAAGGTTTTATAAACATGAATCATGTGGTCAATGCACTCCTTGTAGGGAAGGGACTGGTTGGATGTGGCGAATGCTTGAAAGAATTTCTAAAGGAGATGCTGAGTTGGAAGAAATTGATATGCTTATGGATGTTACTAAACAAATTGAAGGGCACACAATCTGTGCTTTTGGAGAGGGCTCAGCCTGGCCAGTTCAAGGACTATTAAGAAACTTTAGAACAGAGATTGAAAATCGAATTAAGTTTAAACACCAAAAAATTGCGTCATGATAAAAGTTAAAGTCGATGGAATTGATATTACCGTCGAACCAGGAACGACGGTTTTGCAGGCGTGTGAACTTGCAGGAAAAGAAATACCACGATTTTGTTACCATGAAAGATTATCCATAGCAGGCAACTGTAGAATGTGTTTAGTTGAAATAGAGAAATCTACTAAACCAATTGCAAGTTGCGCCATGCCAGCGGCTGAAGGACAAATTATTTATACTAATACACCAATGGTTCAAAAAGCAAGAAAAGGGGTCATGGAGTTTTTGTTAATAAATCATCCTCTTGATTGTCCAATTTGTGATCAAGGTGGAGAATGTGATTTACAAGATCAATCTATGAAATATGGAATTGATAAATCTAGATATGTTCTAAATAAAAGATCAGTTAAAGAAAAGTATATGGGACCCCTAATTAAAACTGTCATGACAAGATGCATACATTGTACTCGTTGCATAAGGTTTGCTGAAGAGATTGCAGGAGTAAATGATCTTGGGGCAATTAACAGAGGTGAAAATATGGAAATAACAACATATTTAGAAAAAACACTGGATTCTGAACTTTCAGCGAATGTAATAGATCTTTGCCCAGTTGGAGCATTGACCTCTAAACCTTATGCATTTGAGGCAAGACCTTGGGAGCTACAAAAAACTGAAAGTATAGATGTTATGGATGCAGTTGGGTCAAATATAAGAATAGATACTAAAGGATGGGAAGTAAAAAGAATTTTGCCTAGGATTAATGAGGAAGTTAACGAGGAATGGATATCAGATAAAACAAGATATGCATGTGATGGATTACTAAATAATAGAATAGACACCCCATTTATAAGATTAAATGGAAAACTTCAAAAAGCATCTTGGGATGTTGCCTTTGATTTTATTTCAGAAAACTTAAAAAAATATAATCTAAGCCAAAGTATAGGAATAGCGGGGGATATGGTGGATGCTGAAACCATGTATATCTTTAAAAAATTTTTTACAGAGGTATTAAGATCTAAATTTTTCGATTTCCGTCAAAAAAAGGTATTCATTGATTTAAATAATTTAGATTTAAACTTATTTGGAAGTACTATTTCAGGCATAGAGGACTCAGATTGCATCTTAATGATTGGAACAAATCCAAGATTAGAAGCTGTATTAGTAAATTCAAGAATTAGAAAAAATTTTTTAAAAGCTAAAACTAAAATTTATTCAATTGGTGACTCAGGAGATTTGACCTATCCTTATAAAATAATCTCTCATAATTTATCTGTTCTTGAAGATATTGAAAAAGGATCACATACTATTTGTGAGGATTTTAAAAAATCTAAGAAAATTGCAATAATTGTAGGAATATCAGCGATTGAGGGAAACAATGGTGAATATGTTTTTAACAAATGTAAAAAAATACTTTCTAAATATAACTCGATAGGAAATGGATGGAATGGCCTAAATATTCTTTACAGAAATGCTGCAGACCAAAATGGTTTAAAATTGAACTTTTACAACGCAGAGGTTGTCAGCAATTATATTATTTTTGATGAACTAGAAAAAGAAATCCCACGATGCATTTATTTGCTAGGTGCAGATGAAATTAAGATAAAAAAAAAAGATAATTTTGTTATTTATCAAGGATCCCATGGAGGAGAAAATTCTGAAATCGCTGATGTCATACTTCCTGGAGCTGCTTTTTCAGAAAAAAACGGTACTTATGTAAATCTAGAGGGTAGAGTTCAGTTTGCAAATCAGGCAAATTTTCCTCCAGGGCTGGCAAAAGTAGATTGGAAAATTATTAAAGCACTATCAGAAAAATTTGAAAATAAAATTTCTATTGATAGTGAAAAACATTTAAGAGACAATCTTATTAATGATTTTCCGTACTTCAAAAAATTAAATTTTATCCCAGGATACAATTTGAAAAATATTCAAATTAAAGAATGTATGTTTGAAAATCAAAAAATTATTTCTAATAATTTTAATTTCTATTTCTCAAATATTATAGCTAGGTCATCCAAAACTATGAGGGAATGTATGGATGCAAAAATCTTACTTAAAAAAACGGGAACGGATAACTAATGAATAGCTATTTTGATATTTTTATTTTTGATATGTTAAAAATTTTTGCAATTTTAATACCAGTGTTGATTACTGTAGCTTTAATAGTTTGGGTCGATAGGCGGGTATGGGGCGCAGTTCAATTAAGAAAAGGTCCTAATGTTGTTGGTCCTTTTGGATTACTACAGACAGTAGCGGATGCTCTTAAATATATTTTTAAGGAAATTGTTGTTCCCACAGGAGCGAATAAAATAATTTTTTTTGTAGCACCGGTAGTTACTATGTCGTTGGCATTAGCGGCGTGGTCAGTAATTCCATTTTCAAGTCAATTAGTACTTGCGAATATAAATGTTGGTATCCTTTATATTTTTGCAATTTCTTCTTTAGGTGTTTATGGGATAATAATGGCTGGTTGGGCTAGTAACAGCAAATATCCTTTCTTTGGAGCTCTTAGATCTGCCGCTCAAATGGTTTCTTATGAGGTATCGATTGGTTTTATAATAATTACTGTTCTTCTTTGCTCTGGTTCACTTAATCTTATTGATATCGTCAATTCTCAAAAAAATATCTGGTATGCAATCCCTCTTTTTCCAATGTTCGTAGTTTTTTTTATATCTGCTCTGGCTGAAACAAATAGACCTCCTTTTGATTTGCCTGAGGCAGAAGCTGAGTTAGTTGCGGGTTATCAAACAGAATACTCTGGCATGATGTACGCTCTTTTTTGGCTTGGTGAATATGCAAATGTTCTTTTAATGTGTGCTTTAGGCTCAATACTTTTTTTAGGAGGTTGGTTTGCCCCTCTTGATGTTTATCCATTGAATGCCATTCCTGGACCAATTTGGTTGATTTTTAAGATACTATTTTTGTTTTTTTTATTTGCTTTAATTAAAGCAATCGTACCTAGATATCGATATGATCAATTAATGAGAGTGGGTTGGAAAGTTTTTTTACCTCTTTCATTGTTTTGGGTAATACTTACAGCTTCTTTTTTATTTTTTTTTAATTTACTTCCAAAAAATTTATGAATTTGAAAAGATTATATAAGATTATTTTTTTATCTGAATTTGTAAAAGGATTATACCTTGCTTTTGTCTATATATTTAAAAGGAAAGCAACGATAAATTATCCACATGAAAAAGGTAGAATAAGTCCGAGATTTAGAGGTGAGCATGCACTTCGGCGTTACCCTGATGGTGAGGAACGCTGTATAGCATGTAAATTATGTGAAGCAGTTTGTCCTGCCCAAGCTATATCAATTGAGTCAGAGCCAAGAGATGACGGTTCTCGAAGAACAACGAGATATGATATTGATATGTTAAAATGTATTTACTGCGGTTTGTGCCAAGAATCTTGCCCGGTTGATGCTATTGTGCAAGGATCAAATTTTGAGTTTGCAACTGAAACAAGAGAAGAACTTTATTATACAAAAGAAAAACTTCTTGAAAATGGCGATAAATGGGAAAAAGAATTGTCTTACAACATTAAGTCAGACAAATCTTTTAGATAATGATCCATAGCCTAGTTTTTTATTTTTTTTCTTCAATTGTAATCTTTTCTTCCTTAATGGTTATTTCCGTAAAAAATACTGTACACGCAGTTTTTTTTTTAATTCTGGATTTTGTCTCAGCCGCTGCACTTTTTATTTTAATTGGTGCAGAGTTTATTGGCATGATGTTACTTATTGTTTACGTTGGTGCAGTGGCTGTACTTTTCTTGTTTGTAGTAATGATGTTAGAGGGGAATTTTAAAAATATTAAACAAGGTTTTTTACAGTATCTTCCTTTTGGTTTTTTTTTAGGATCTGTCGTACTTTTAGAATTAATAATTGTTGTAGGTTCTTGGAGGTATAAAACTGACTTTATAACTACATCTGAGATTAGATATGACAAAAATATAACAAATACTGAGCAAATTGGACAACTTTTATATACTGATTATTTTCTCCCTTTTCAGCTTTCAGGAATAATTCTTTTAGTTGCTATGATTGGTGCAATTCTACTCACGTATAACAAAAGATCTAATATGAAGCGACAAATGGTTTTAAAGCAAATTATTAGGGAAAGAGAAGAGTCTGTTGATTTGATTGAAGTTGATAGTCGAAAAGGAGTCAAAATAAATGATTGAGGTTGGTTTATCGCATTATTTATTTTTAGGTGCAATTATTTTTACAATTGGTGTTTTTGGAATCTTTGTAAACAGAAAAAACGTAATTGTTATACTGATGTCTATTGAATTAATTCTTCTTTCTGTAAATATAAATTTAATAGCTTTTTCAGTTTATTTACAAAATATTATTGGTCAGATTTTCACTCTTTTTATTCTTACAGTAGCAGCAAGTGAAGCTGCTATCGGTTTAGCAATTTTAGTGGTTTTTTTTAGAAATAAAGAAACTATTGAAGTTGAGGAAATAAGTGAAATGAAAGGATAGGTATAGAATGCTATATCTTATTCTTTTTTTACCTTTACTCGGTACAGTTCTTGCTGGTTTCTTTTCCAAAATAATTGGAGACAAATTGAGCCAGATAATTACATCAGTTTTGATTGTACTTTGTGCATTTTTATCATTTAAAATTCTTTATGATGTTTACGTAACGAATAGTACCTACCAAATAAATATTTTTTCCTGGATACGTTCTGGGAATCTAAATGTTTCATGGGGTATTTATGTAGATACGCTTACCGCAGTGATGCTGGTTGTTGTTAATTCTGTGTCAGCATTAGTCCATATTTATTCAATAGGTTACATGAAACATGACCCACATAAACCAAGATTTTTTTCTTATTTATCGTTTTTTACCTTCGCAATGTTAATTCTTGTAACTTCAGACAATTTTTTACAATTATTTTTCGGTTGGGAGGGAGTTGGTCTTGCATCATATCTTTTAATTGGTTTTTGGTTTCATAAAGAGAGTGCAAATAATGCAGCAATAAAAGCCTTTATTGTGAATAGAGTTGGAGATTTAGGACTAATAATTGCTATATTTTTTATTTTTGCAAACTTTGGTAGTTTAAACTTTCTTGAAGTTTTTTCTAAATCAAAAGATTTGTCATCAAATGTAATTAAAATTTTTGGATCCGATTTCAAGCTCTTAGATTTAGTTTGTATATTTTTATTTATTGGTGCAATGGGAAAATCAGCCCAAATCGTTTTACATACATGGTTACCAGATGCTATGGAGGGACCAACACCAGTAAGTGCTTTAATTCATGCAGCCACGATGGTGACTGCAGGAGTTTTTTTAGTTGCACGTTGCTCACCTTTATTTGAATACTCTTCTCTTGCCCTAAACATTGTTGCTTTTATTGGTGCAACAACTGCTATATTTGCAGCTTCAATTGCAATTACTCAAACAGATATAAAAAGAATTATAGCTTATAGTACATGTTCACAGTTAGGTTATATGTTTTTTGCTGCTGGAATTGGGGCTTATCATATTGCAATTTTTCATTTGTTTACCCATGCCTTTTTTAAAGCTTTGCTATTTTTAGGTTCTGGATCAGTAATTCATGCGTTTCATAACGAACAAAATATAGAAAAAATGGGAGGAGTATGGAAAAAAATTCCTCTTACATACATCTTTATGATTATAGGAACTCTTGCATTGACTGGTTTTCCATTTCTAGCAGGTTTTTATAGTAAAGACGCAATTTTAGAAGCAAGTTATTTTTCTAAAAGTTTATTATCCGACTATACTTTCACAATTGGTTTACTAACGGCTTTTATAACCGCAATCTATTCATGGAGATTAATTTTTAAAACTTTTCACGGTAGATTTAATAACGAAAATATCACTTATGAAAAAGTTCATGAGTCTGGGGCTGCTATGATAGTTCCTTTATTTTTTTTATCATTTGGGGCAATATTTTCAGGATATTTATTTAAAGACTTATTTATTGGTGAAAATCATCAGGTTTTTTGGGGTAAATCAATCTTTTTTGGTAGTCCAATCGTTTTACAAAAATTTCCTACGTGGCTATTCTTTTTTATAATTTCATTAATAATAAGTTCAATACCTATTTCATATTTTTTATTTCTTAAGAAAAAAAAAAATGTAGAGGCTTTGATTGAAAATCAGAAACCCTTATATAACTTTTTAAAAAACAAATGGTATTTTGACGAACTTTATGAAAACATTTTTGTTAAGCCTTTAAAAAAAATAGGTAATGTATTCTGGAAAAAAATTGATGTAGGGATAATTGACAATTTTGGTCCAGATGGAATTTCAAAAGTAGTCAAGAATTTTTCAATTATATCAAGTAAGTTGCAGTCTGGTTTCTTATACCACTATGCACTTACGACGCTTATTGGTCTTATAATTTTGATGACAATATTAATCATTTGAAAATGGGTTGGCCAATCTTATCATTTTTAATTTTTTTTCCCCTATTTTCGTCATTACTAATTTTCATTTTAAGAGGATCTGAGGATCAAATAAAAAAAAATTCAATTTTTATTACTCTTGGTGCTACTGCAATTAATTTTTTTGTTTCTTTAAATTTATGGTATGATTTTGACTCAAAAGCGTCTGGATATCAGTTTGTCGAATATAAGAAATGGATTGTAAATTTTGTATCTTATAAATTAGGGGTAGATGGAATATCTTTATTTTTAATTTTACTTACAACTTTTATAACTCCGCTTTGTGTTTTATCCGTAATAAATAGTGTAAAATTTAGAGTAAAAGAATTTTTCATTGCATTGTTATTAATGGAAACTTTTATGATTGGTGTTTTTTGCTCTCTAGATATTTTTTTGTTTTTTTTATTTTTTGAAGGTGGATTAATTCCAATGTTTTTAATTATAGGTATTTGGGGAGGGGAAAGAAGAGTTTATTCTGCCCTTAAATTTTTTTTGTATACTTTCTTAGGCTCTATTTTTTTACTAATTGCAATAATAACAATTTATTTACAATTAAATTCCACCGATGTTGAGGAATTAAGTAAAATAAATATACCAGTAAATTTACAATATTATTTATGGTGGGGTTTCTTTATTTCTTTAGCAGTTAAATTGCCCATGTGGCCTTTTCATACGTGGCTACCTGATGCGCATGTTGAAGCTCCTACAGCAGGTTCTGTAATCTTAGCTGCAATATTACTTAAAATTGCAGGTTATGCATTTATACGTTTTTCAATTGGTCTTTTTCCAAATGCCTCTCTATTTTTCTCAAATATTGTTTTTGTACTGAGTTTGGTTGCAATAATTTACACCTCTTTGGTTGCATTAATGCAAACGGATATGAAAAAACTAATAGCCTATTCGTCGGTTGCGCATATGGGATACGTAACTATAGGTATATTTTCTTTTTCTAAACAAGGTATGGATGGAGCTATTTTTCAAATGATTAGTCATGGTTTTATTTCATCAGCATTGTTCCTTTGCGTTGGTATTTTATATGACAGAGTTCATAGTAGATTAATTGATACCTACAAGGGCATTGTTAATATTATGCCAATATTCTCTTTTGTTTTTTTAACTTCCTCGCTTGCAAATGTTGGTCTTCCTGGAACCTCTGGGTTTATAGGGGAACTATTAACGCTAATAGGCGTTTTTAAAATGAATTATATTGTTGCCTTAGTTGCTGGATTGGGGGTCATACTATCAGCTGCCTACATGCTTTGGCTTTGTAAAAGACTTATATTTGGAAATTTTTCAATACAGGGTTTAGGTAAAAATGAAAAATTATTAGATCTAAATTTAATTGAAAAAATAATGTTATTCTCATTAATAATTTTAATAATTTTAGTTGGAGTATATCCAAATATAATCCTGGATACTATTTCCTCAAGCGTAGATCAAACTTTATCATCTATAAATAGGCAAATAATAATTAAAAAAAGCTTAGTGTATTAAAATGTCTTCAAATTTTATGCTGTTACCTGAATTAACTTTAATAATAAGTTCCTTTATTGTTTTGCTGATCGGTGTTTTTAAGGAAAATTCTTACAAAATTTTGAATTTTATAGTTTTATTAACTTTATTATTTTTGATTTTTTTTTTAATCTTTTATTTTGATGAAAAAAAAAATTTTTTTGGAAATTTTTATAGCGTAGACCCTTTCGTAAATTTAATAAAAATTTTTATACTTGGGTCAATAGTTTTTACATTACTATTATCTAAACAGTATTTAGAAAATCTTAAACTTTTAAAGTATGAATTTTTAGTGATTATCCTTATTTCAACGGCTGGTATGTTTGTAATGGTAAGCGCCAATAACTTTATTGTTCTCTATCTCGGATTAGAACTTCAATCTTTATGTCTTTACATAATGGCTTCAATAAATACTAAATCTACCAAGTCATCAGAGGCAGGATTAAAATACTTTGTACTCGGGTCTCTCGCGTCTGGACTTTTGCTATATGGCTGTTCTTTAGTTTACGGTTTTTCTGGAACTCTTAATTATTTAGAAATTTCAAAATTTTCGTCTTCACAATTAATAAGTCTTAAATTTGGACTTGTATTCATTTTGTGTGGGATTGCTTTTAAGGTTTCAGCTGTACCTTTTCATATGTGGACGCCAGATGTATATGAAGGTAGCCCAACTGCGGTAACAGCTTTTTTTGCAATTGCCCCTAAAATCGCTGCAATCGCAGCTTTTGTAAAGTTTCTAAATGTTCCATACATTAATTACTTTAATGAATGGAAATTGCTTCTAATTATAATTTCTTGTGCTTCGATGTTTTTAGGATCAGTAGCAGCTATTGCACAATCAAATTTAAAACGTTTAATGGCATATTCATCTATTAGCCATGTTGGTTTTATTCTTGCGGGGGTCACAATATCTACCGTACAATCCTTAAATGCTGTTGTTATTTATACTTTTATTTACGTGATAATGAAAATTGGAATATTCAGTTGTATTTTAACGTTAAAAAAAAAAGAAAATTATTATGAGAATATTTATGATCTATCTGGTATTTCAAAAAATCATCCTTTAATTGCGCTTTCGTTTACAATTTTATTATTTTCTCTTGCAGGCATACCCCCGTTAGCTGGTTTTTTTGCAAAGTTTTATATTTTTTTGTCAGTTCTTGAGCAAAAAATGTTTTATTTTGCTACATTTGGCCTTTTATGTGCGGTTATTTCATCTTTTTATTATCTACGATTAATAAAAATAATTTACTTTGATCCTCCAAAAGATAATTTTGATCAAATTAAAAGTAGTGGCCTGAAAATTTCGATAGCTTTAACTACTTTTATTATACTTGTGTTTTTTATACAGCCGTCATTGCTTACAGAAATAACTCTAGATGTTATTAAACATATTAAATGAATTATGTACCTATAATTCATTTAAATGAAGTGGATAGTACAAATACATTTTCAAAAAAACTTATTGAGGAATATGATTTTAAAAAAGGATTTGTAATATCAGATATTCAAACTCGAGGAAAAGGTAGATACGGAAAACATTGGGTTTCAAAAATAGGAAATATTTATTTATCTTTCTTTTTTCAACAACATAATATTAATTTTAAAAAATTTTATTTAATTTTCCCTGTATTGATTAAGAAATTTATTGAAAAATACACTGACTCAAAAGCTTTAATAAAATGGCCAAATGACATCATTATTAATGGCAAAAAAATTTGTGGTATTTTAACTGAATATATTCTCTTTAATAAAAAAAAATTTATTGTTGTTGGTATAGGTATAAATATAAATTCATCCCCTAAGGTAAAAAAATATCCTACTATTTATTTAAAAAAAATTGTAAAAAAAAACTTTTCTTTAAATGATATTATAGATGATTTACTTATCTTATTAAGTAAGGTTAATTTAAAAAGAATAAATTATAAAACTTTTATTAAAAAATGGAATTCATCATTGTATCTAATGAATAAAGAGATTAAGTTTTTATCTCAAAAAATTATACATAATGGAATTTTGAAAGGGATAGATACAGATGCTAAATTAATTCTATTGAATAATAAAAGAAAATTTAAATTCAGTACAGGATCTATTTTGTGAATTTTTTGATTATTGATATTGGAAATACTTCAACAGACTTTACTATTTACGATTTTCGAAGAAATACTTTTTTT
>Ga0194115_10004988_pt1 | contig 14006 bp, 10 predicted proteins | sample TA2MahsurfametaG_3_FD_148656 | JGI IMG/M metagenome (GOLD analysis project Ga0194115, IMG submission 148656) | Freshwater microbial communities from Lake Tanganyika, Tanzania - TA2015002 Mahale S4 surface | ecosystem: Environmental > Aquatic > Freshwater > Lake | place: Tanzania: Lake...
ATTGTCTTTGGAAGTCCTACAAAGAGATTTTCCGGACAAAGATGGGAGTGTCGACTCGACTAAGTTTATGTTTTCTCCACACGCGGTGACGGTACCCGGTGCCGCCAAAGGGTATGAAGATCTGTTGCAACGACATGGATCTGGAAACTTCACATTGACGGATCTGTTAGAGCCTGCTGCCAAACTGGCGGAAGAGGGTTTTCCAGTAGCACCTATCACATCGTATCACTGGCGGAATGGTATGAAGCAGATTGCAAAATGGATCCCCGGAGGTACGGCACTACCGTTGGCGGGTATTGACGGTAGGGAAGGTCCTCTTCCTGGAGAGATCTTTAAGAATCCAAACCTAGCACGAATAATGAGAGAGCTAGGCTCTCGGGGAGCAGCCGATGGATTCTATCGGGGTACAGCTGGCAAAGCAATTGTGGATGTTGTTCGAAGTCACGGGGGGATTATGACACAAGACGATCTGGATAGTCATATTTCCACCTTTCCAGAACCAATCTCGGCGACCTATCGGAATGTCCAATTGTGGCAGGTACCACCGAACGGGCAAGGAATTGCCGGCTTGATTGCATTGAGTGGTCTTCAGTACCTGGAAGAAATGGGAAAATGCCCCAAAATCACACCAGAGAGTATCGGTAGGGCTGACAGTTACCACGTCATGATAGAAATGATGCGACTGGGGTTTGCCGACGCTCGGAAGTATGTGACTGATGAAAAAGACCTATCGGTCTCGCTTCAATGGCTAGTGGATACACAACGGATTGGAGAAAGAGCAGGGGAAGTATTCCATCCAACATGCGCGAACGTTAAGGGTACTCCCCTTCCATCAAGTTGCACGGTTAGTTTTCAAGTCGTAGATTCTCGGGGGAATGCCATCAGTTTCGTCAATTCGAATTACATGGGATTCGGTACAGGGATTGTACCAGATGGATGTGGCTTTACATTACAGAATCGTGGCTTTGGATTCTCAACAGATCCTGACCATCCGAATGTCATCGCAGGTAGGAAACGACCGTATCATACCATCATTCCAGGAATGATTACGTATGCCGATACGAATGAATTACATTCAACGATATCTAACATGGGCGGCTTTATGCAACCCCAGGGACATATGCAGCTAACTGTCGGTCTAGTAGCAGGTGGATTAAATCCTCAAGCTGCCATCGATTTACCAAGATTTTGTATTGCCGATGGAACTCAGAATGGAACTGTACAACTAGAAGATGGTGTTGATGAAGAAGATGTTACGGAACTAAGACGTCGTGGTCACAGTGTCGTTTCGAATGTCGTCGGTCATGATCGAGCAGTATTTGGACGGGCTCAGATCATTCACCGTGATCGTACTTCTGGTGTCCTTTGGGCTGGATCCGATGGTAGAGCTGATGGTTGTGCCATGGGGTACTGAACCATGGATATGCGTTCAGTTTTGGAAATTCGAATCTAGATCCAGTTAAAGATAGTATTCTAAAATCACAACGTCTGTATCTGTCCCCCCTCGGCTGTTAGTAACCCGAGCTTCGCTATACCAGGGATAGACGCAGGGTCCACACCTAGGTCCTTTACGTGTTGGGCGTATGCTTGGTAATCCAAGAATAGTTGGAGCTTGACCTTATCACCGTCGCTGATACCTCCAGAGGCCGCCCGTCGCGTTGTGCGCCGATTTTGCAGCGCAACTTCAGTTTTCTTCACAGTATCGATAAGTTCCTCCATGGCAGCACAGTACCGATCCGTGACTGTATTGACAGCCAATGTTTTCCAGTTATTCCCAACGATGTCTGGAGTTCGAAGTGCGAATTCTTCGTCAAATTCCTTTAGCGGGCGTAGAATGGTACCAACAAAAGGAGACGCTTGAGTTGGTGGTGGTCGATTCGTCATCCGATACGTAGCTGCTACGCCCTTGACCGCAGCTAGAGGGCCAGAGCACTTCTTGATGAAGATGTGTACGATTATGTCGTTCCATGCTCTTTCAATGATAGGCTGAATCTGGGTTGCTGCCTCTTCTAGAACTCCTTGCACTAGGCTCTGCAGCTCATCCCGTTCTCCCTCAGAAAGATCACCGCAGTCCAAAGCATTACACACAACCGACACATAATCATGACAGATAGTGTTTTCCAGAATCGTCAGCTCCCAAGCTACCGCAGCAACATCTTGAGGACTCTCGGCCCAACAATATGGCTGTCGAACTGGATACGATAGTCCTGAACCATTTGAAACGCCATTTTCTGCCTTCTCCGGCTCTTTTTCTTCGCCAAACCTGATATTCCCATCCATTCCGTCCTTGATGAAGGCAATACTTCGTCCAATAAGTTGCACTGAACCCCTCAAAAATCGATTGGTCAATGGTTGTAGAAATACGTCCGGTCCCCATAGGCTACATACGGTATCGTAGAGCTCCAAGAAAAATGACAATTCAAAGCCGACCTTCGTCCTCATCGAATCAGCTTTCGTCCCATCAGCTGTGAAAACCTCAGCAATCCAACCACCCAAACGAGTGCCTTCGACGGCGGCATTTAGTCTGTTGCACGAGTCACCGAACCGTAGCTGATAGTATATCGGAAGATTCCATCGTTTCGAAAACTCTGCTGTTTTCGGATGCTTATAAATCCTTTCCTGAGCATATTGTATTGTCGCGGTACTTGTTTTGGGCTGGAAGTACAGGCTCTCGAGCGTCGTCGGGGAGGTATCGTCAGCGGGTCCAGTCGGTGAGGTACTCAACAATCGTTCTGCTAGATTTCGCATGAATGAATCCAACGCCAGGTAATTTTGCTGAAGAATGCTAGCAATCCCTGGTGAAAATATGGCCATCTTGATACCCGCATCTGCCATCAACGCTGTTACAATTGGAACCCAGACTCCGGCCGTTACCAGATCAACGTCTAGTGTCGGTCCGACATTGAACATCGCTTCCGCTAACTGTAGTAGTGGACCAAACGCAGTAGCAATAGTCGAAGTTATCCCGTCTAGTAGTGATATCAAACCAGCACATTCTCCACGCGATCCTCCTTCGTCGAGACGTCCCATGGATACTTTTGACCGAATCAATGGCCTACGACACAAAAATTCAGTGTTAGATTGTCCTCGTATGCCTTCCACAGCGTGTTTTTTTCAGACTATCCATACTCACATAATGGCAGTGCGAGCAAAAATACTTTCCACTTCTTTTCCTCGACCAAGAAGAGCAAGACCTCGCATGCAATGACCAAGCATCAGGAGCAGTTCATTTTCTGAGGGTACCGAATCTAGGTCTTCGATGTTCCCTTCCCTCAACTGTTGCAGAGTCTTTAGTGTCTCCTCCATGTGATATGTCAATGCTGCGATAGTATCTGATTCTAATCGTCGGATACGAGGTGACAGCTTCATCCAGAACTGAGCCCGCTCCGTATCATCCTCCAATGGGGAACGGAGGGATGGTAGAGCCTTACTCCCGTCGCCTGCCGCTGTCAATGAAACCTTACTGGCAGTGATCGCTGTTACTTTGTCAGTACTCGCCTGAAGATCCTGGACAAGACACAAGGTAGCGTGTGCACATCGTTCCAGGGAGGCTACATGTTCCACTTTGGCTAGTATCCCGATATCGAAACGTGAGAGGATTTTTCATAGTCTCAACGCGCCGTGAAGACCGATTGCAGTCCACTTACCCAGAATCAATGACGATGAACCACCCGCATCTATCGATGGCGAGAGACCTACATCTGACCCACGACAGTTGACATCCCGTTGGACGATCTGTTCGGATGCCAATAAATCGAGATAGAGATCGGCACATTCATTAGCATGTTCTACTCGGCGTCTTTGGGATCGTATGTCATTCCCACACTCTACCAACTTCTCCAGCCGTTGGACAAATTGTTTTTCTGTACTTTCCGCGGATGACAATACTGGATGTAATTGAGTCAAAAGGGAATGTAAATCCGGTGGCAACGTAGAAAGACTGGTCCCAATATGCAACAAATTTTGTCCCGATTGAGACGATGCCAATTTCGCCGTAAGAATCTGACTATGTGTGTTTGCCTTTTCCTTCAAATCCTTCAACTTTGCCTGTAGTGCCGATGTCGACATCGCCGCGGGTGCATCATTGGAATCCGACATGATCCTTCAAAATAAAAACACCGTTGACCGTGAAATGTGCCGATCTTCTAGAGGACCGCCAAAAAAGGTAGGACGAGACGACAAGACAAAGCTTGCAGTCGCAACCGTTGTTCCCCAAACACTCTTCTTTTTCCTCACGTAATTGCTTCTTCTGCTTATGCAACCCGTGCTTTCGACTATTGACGAGTGCAAGTGTCTCGGCTATAGAGGACACAAATCGGTGGATAATGGGACAGGATTCAATGGATAGGTTGGACGAAGCCTTCCCAAAGCTGCGCCTTTACAATGACCTCTTGGCGAAAAGGGGGAACATTCAGGAGCGAGTTCACTCCCCCGACCCTTTTTCCCCCAACGGCTACAATTCCACCGGATGTGACGAAAATGCCACAAAAATGTATGACATCTTGGATTTCATCTACAGTATTGTCAAACTCGATACCGTACCATCACGAGAATCAAAGACTTTGATCCGCTGAAAAGCCACTCACTGTCGACACATACATGGAAGTGATACGTTGGTTACGAGAGGAAGGTCCCAAGGCATCGAAGCATCGTGGAAAATGGCATCCTCTTACTACCTTTGTCCTTCATTACGGTATCGTAACGGCTGTGACGATGTCGGTGCACGATTGGTGGTTGTCGATGCAGGACATACCATTATTGCCATTCTGTACTGGCGATGACGCAGGGAGACAACAATCTGTCGGTATATTCCTTGGTATCTATTTCCTCGTGTTCTTCATCTGTCGATTAATCCTACGATGGAAGGATCCAGATTATTACATTGAATTCTACAAACAAACATTCTTATGTTCAGTCACTATCTTCCAGGGTGCGATAGGATTCTATACCAACAGACCTATCTTGGCACAATCCTTTTGTGTGGCAGTTGGGATTGACCAAATTCTTTGGTACGTCGACCTTTTGGGGTATATCCTATTGTGAGTTGTCCTTTGACTAGGTGACGGTGTCGCTTTCGGATTCAGAATTGGAACTGATTCGTGGATTGATTTGTTCCTCTTTCTTTCTTTCTTCCTTCACTGACTGAATAGACGTAAGTTTCCTATTGGAGTATCAAAGTACCTTTTCTGGCCTGGAACGAATTCGGCAAGTCGATTGACTAGTACACATCACCTTTGGACGATTCCCTTGGTATTATGGACGAGTAGTGGAGGGTATTTGCATTTTTGGGCATTACCACTTTCTTCTGTCGTCATTGTGGTGAATGTTTTCCTATCTCGATTCTTTACACCTCATTCCATTGCTGCAATGGATGATCCACCACGACCATCCCATTATCTAAATCTGAATCTTGCATACGAGCTTTGGTCTGACATCAAGATGCCCTTCCTACTGGTTTTGGAAGATAAAGTCCCGTATTTGATTCGACTTTTCGTTGCCTGGACTTTCTTCAATGCGATCGTCTTTTGGCTACTGAATTCCATCGCTCGTCTCACAGTCGGACAGCGAATGGAGTGCTTGGCCCACTCATAACGAACGGTCCGTCTTCTCATGTGACTACTACCCAAGGTAGCTACTCAGTTGATACAATATAGAGAGAAAACAAAACATTTTCGATACCGCTACATCTTTAGCAGCAGTTTGCGAGTGGTCCCTCCTGCTTATTTCTATTGAGATCGATTCCCGTCGCTGCGTCGTTACTTGCACCTCGGGCGTCCCGTTGGCGAATTAGTTCACCCGCCATCGTCAAAAAGGCTTCCTCCACATTCTTGGAAGATTTTGCACTTGTTTCTATAAAGGGAATACCAAGTTCATCCGCAAATTCCTTGGCCTGCTCTTGCGACACTACTCTATCTGCTGCTCGATCTGACTTGTTTCCGACCAACAACTTGACGGTACCCTCTGCTGCATATCGATTGACTTCCTTCAACCAATCATTGACGTGATCAAAGGATTCTGTACTAGTGACATCAAAGACCATGATAATTCCATCAGCTCCTCGGTAATACGCCGAAGTAATCGTTCGGAAGCGTTCCTGTCCAGCTGTATCCCAAATCTGAAGTTTGATAGTCTTGTTTTCAATTTTCACCGTTCGGAATCGAAAATCTACTCCAATTGTCGAAATATATGATTCTGTAAATGCATCGTCCTGTTTGTGTTTTGTCAGAGAACGGGTCTTAGGTTAGACTACATGGGAATGCGAAAAGGAGGGCGCAGAGAGAGGCTACAACCATCACCCGCGAAGAAATTCTTCCCCTAGAAGGGATGACACTTACGGCGAATCTCAGAAGCAGACACGACTTCCCGACTCCACTATCACCGATCAAGACCAGCTTGAAAAGATAATCATAGTCTCGTTGCTTGGTAGACGCAGTTGCGGGAGCCATAGTCGACCTTGTGTGTGTGTGGTAATTACGACCGAGAGAGACACAGAAGTGTACTGTGGATAGCGTACCGTAGTACGATGGTGGATGGTCTTCGTCGAGGTCCTCTCTCTCTACTGGTGGAAAGTTCTTCCTCTGTCGCTAGTTCATCTGGAGATCACTATTCTCAGCAATCAGACTGGCTGACGCGAGCTCGACGGCCTCCGTATTTAAACCCCAACGGGTGAATTTTCCAATTCGACAAAGTTATTTTATACAAATCCTTATAAGAAATATACCCAATAGACTCACGACTCCCATGACCACTCTTTCCGTTGGGCTAGCCAACGAGTCAAGCCAACTTTGGGACAACTGGAAGAATCATCATCCTTTTCCCACCACTGCCATGATGAGGACAAAGTTGACAATGACAACAAACAATGGCATCCTAAATGTATTGTTACTTCCAATACCGATACTAGCCATTTCTTTCTCGAAACATTCGCTCCCTGTCGAAACTGTTGGTTGTGGATTCGAACTCCAGCATCTTTATCAAGAACAGTAAGGTTGTCGGTGGGGTCGGCACCTCTGGAAGAAACACAAAAACAGATGATTCTGTAAAGGGGGAGGCTTATCGGCACATCAGGGAGGCTTCTTTGTCGAGCACCTGGCAGTCTGTATTCAGATAATGTGTATGGACCATATACCTTCTGTTGACGAAGATACACCAATTCCAGGTGGCAGGTCGACAGTCCTTGCAGATTTGTTATGGTGTGAAAGTGGAGATCTAGGAACGTTATCAGGCGATTCATGGATCCCTTACAGATTCCGCCCAGGAGCGTGGAGGTATGGTTTAAGCCTTTGTTCCAAAGATCCGTTCTTTCAATGAAATTTGTGCTAAGAAAACAGTCAAGGAGATCGACACGGCAGACAGATTTTTCCTTCGACGACGAATATACATAGAGGACTTCCTCTATTGGCCTGCCTCGAGTCTGATTGGAGCTGAGTTCGATTCGTGATGAGCCTATCACGAAACTAGTCTGCTTCTGCCCATCTCAGAGAAACACACGCCTTCTTGTCTCTGATAAACAAATAGATCGCGCGGACACCAGCATATCGGAGAAAAGGACTGGTCGATTCGTGTCAATGGCAGTCATTTTCGAGAACTTGCTTTGAAAGGATTTTTCTCTAGCCGTTGTTGCAATCTTCATACATACTCATGGAGGAATAAGTAGGAAGTCGCACACGAGCTATTCCGAGATGATTGAAAGACGCTACCCTACCGTCGAATGATCCAATGTACATTCAAATTATAAATTACAATTGATGCGTTTCGTACGACACATACTCGAAATTACGGATTCAGTCTGCTTTTCGATAAAAGGACCTGTCGTCTTTTTTCTGGCTTCCTCCCCGTCGCGGTATCGCGCACTCGTTTTGGTAATGTTGGAAAGCACATCTATGCTACGATACTAAGAGTAAGCACGTCTGTGCTTTCGCATGGTTCCCGACTTGTCGTTCCTAGACCTTGTGCAAGGAATGAGAATTGGAATTCGAGTCCGGCTGTTGCCTGCAAGTTCAATGTAAATCTCTCGGTATAGGTAGAGGACTCTCCTCGAGACAAGGTCTGTTCTCCGTCACTACTTAGAAAATCTTGGAACCCAGTGAATGGACTCGTGGCGAAGGCTTCCACCAGTTCCATACTTAGTACGCCGACATTTTCGGCCTTGTATTCGATTTCGATGCTGGCGAAGACTTGTTCTACTCCGAGCTCGGCGTTCGAATACCCAACCAGCTGCAGGCTACCAAAGTATGACAAGAGTGTCAACCCGGACCCTTCATTGCATAGGATATCCATTTGACTTGACTGAAGCAATGTACCCGGCGATTCGGCATCATCCGTGAAGATCTGGATTGACATCGAATCTGCCCCCCCGACTGGAATGTCAACAATCTGTCCTTTGGACGTAGCCGCGAAAAACCACGTATCCGCCGTACCACCATCACTCATCACTACATATACGGCATCCGGAAGCGCCGTTCCATTGGTCGCGTCCTCGCACTGAAAGTTGGACGCTGTTGTGTTCGTACTGCACGTAGCATTTGGTTGATACATGAACTGTAGCATAGTCGGAGCAGTACCAATGCATGTCCGACCTTCTGGGTTTCGCAACTCACAACGACGTCCATCAGCCACCGAACATGAAATCGATGCTTCGACTTCACATACTGCGGTGTCAGGGTCAGGGGTTGGGACGGGCGAGAGAGTAGGAGATACTGTGGGAGTCATCGTTGGAAAGAAGGGAGGAAGCCGATTTCCAGCTGTGAACTCGTATTGGTCTGATCCTTGACAAATGTTGCCCATGACTGTAGCGGTTGTCGTATACCCATTTCGTTGGGATAGGTCGATGACGAACGTTTCTTGCACTACGATACGAGATTCGGCTGTCAAATTCATTCCGGCGACGAGGTCAGTTAAGTCAGTGACTTCGCCATCACCGATTTCAATGTTTGAGCTGACTGAAAGACCCATCAGTTCTGTTGGTCCAACGGACCCATCTTCGGGAAGTTCCACAGTGAAGGTAAGAGTTATGTCTTGAAAAGATGATACCCGGCCTTGCCGTTCATTTTCGAACTCGATGAGCTGAATAGCTCCGAATCTATCCGATAGGAAAAGGAACTCATCACAAGATGTAGCAAACGTGACGGCTTGCAGTAGTACCCCTGCTTGGACAATCTCGACGGGATCCGTCAAGTCGGCGGGATCAAGAATCAAGATATTGGTAATATTGGCAATCAGGAATTCGGCTTCAATAGTGAAATCATCGCCCTTTCCAACGAAACCCTCGAAATACACCACCTCCTCGTTTTCGGCAAAACCAGTTGCAATAATGTACGACGAGTTCCCACTCGGCGCCTCGTCATCCATGCAAGTAAACACGGCATTCGGCTGGATGTTGAAGCTACTACCGCAATCGCCTCCCGAGTACCTCAAAACCATGGAAGAGGGCGGATCCAAACATTGTGTCATAAGTTGTTCGATCTCATTGCAGTCAGCTCCAAAGAAAGGTGCAAGACACCCGATTTCGATATGTAAATCGCAGTCAATGGTTGGCGATGACGAAATTTCCACGCTTGGAGTCGATGAAGGGTTCGTCGAAGGGCTACTTGAAGGTACATCCGATGGCGACGACGACACTTCTGTAGGCGTAGACGATATCGTGGATGTTGGTGACAGAGTGATTTCCGTGGGTGTGGCTGTTGGTGAGGTTGTTGGTGACAGGGTGATTTCCGTGGGGGCAGGCGTCGGTGGAACAACTGGTGCTTTCGTTGGGGCAGAAGCTGGAGCCGAAGTAAACCGAGGAACCCGAGTCGGGGGAGCAGGTGCCTTAGTGACCATCATGGGACTCCTTGTGGGAGCTATCGGAGCCATACTGCCGGCCATATCCTCAAGTAGCCGATCCCAATAGGCCGCCTCTTCCTGGTTCACCTTTCCTCCTCGGATTCTCTGAGGCCCGTTCGCAGCCACGGCTGTCACCGCAACTGTTGACAACACAAGGCTGAGTTCAGCAAGGTGAAAGAAGATCCTCATTGTCACTTTAGCTTTGTGTATTGGAGGCACCCTGCCTCGTCACGCTCGGTAGGGGGAACAACGAACAACGGAGTTGCTAAGGTTTATCGAAAGAATTTGTGACAGTCGTCGCCAACCGAGTCACGCCCAGCGACGTTGACATATTCAGATCCGATATTCTGGGGTTCGCAAAGGGCGATTGATCATATATACATATATACTTATTGTAGATACCGTACTAATTACTAGTTGGGCTATAGATACGATATGTAATATCATGGGTAGGGTTCGTAGCGAACATCTACCGGTACCGACAATGGGTGGACCGTAGTGCGATAACATAGCCTGCATTTTCCGGACTCCGGATGCGGAAGTTTCAGTTTTCTCTCCTGCACTACTGTACTTTTGCTGCGCATCCTTCGCCATTCTTGTGGTTAACATCGGGAGAAACGGTCTCGAAGGGAGGTTTATTCATTGTCTCTAGCTGGTAGCACTCCTTTATACTGGCCTTGTACTCGGTTGCAGCCGTCAACGAAAGAGGAGCTACTTCGAGGAGGAAACACTCTGTCCAGACTGACTTGTGGCCTCCTCGGCGAAGACAGTTTTAGCTGGCGTTTCGCTTCATCAATGGGACGATATCTTGGGCTATAATTGGGACGGAATCAAAGGCCGGAATGTCGGGTCGTAGGCTGACACTATGTGTCGGTGCTTCCTCCATGGTTGCCCTTGCGTGGCTACGATGGCGAGCAAGGAAACGAGCACGAGTATCCGCTGAGTTAGCCGAGAAGATGCTCGCGGACGGACCTCTGGTAAGTGTGATGTTTCGAAGAACCACAAATCTCCTTCAATGTCGAATCTCATGATGCGTTAAAAAAATATGACGTCTCGTTTTCGTGGCACAGATCGACTACAACAGGAAGTCGGTTCGAGACGACATACTAGATCGCGCTCGACACAAAGCTAGCAAGTGGCTCTCGTATCAAGTCTCTGGAGCGGAACAACTAGTTGGTCAGGTGGGGGGCATTTCGAAGAATAAGCGTCCACTATTGACTCTAGATCCAGATTATGTTCTAAAACCTTTGCTACTGGATCACCGTGGGATCCGAGAGCTTTCGTACTACGAACTACTGAATGCTGCATCCCATACTTCTGGCACTAGAGCGTACATCGACCTTGTGGCATCAATGCGGGAACGTGTGACGCAATCGTGGATAGACGTCGTTGCCTTCTCGATTGCCTTCCTATTGCAGGATCCAGTGGTACTGGAATGCGAAGGTCGTATTCTCAAGGCTTGGGCGAAGGTAGAAGATGAAGCCAAGCTTCTTCGTCGTTTGTATCGATTCGTTCCATCGTATTTTGGGATGGTTCGACACAATGCTCTGGAAGATAGTCAGTCTGGTATGTCTCCTCCTGCGATGGCTGGTCCATACGGTATCGAGGAGGACTGCTATGTGCTTCTTCAGGATGTAACAGTTCACTTTGAAAAACCGTGTGTCATCGATCTGAAGATGGGATTCCGTACGTATGAGCCGGATGCCCCCCTAGAAAAGAAAACCCGAGAATTCGAAAAGTATCCCCATCAGGAAACTTTTGGATTTCGTATCGTTGGAAAACGGATTTATATTCCCTCCCACAAGGAAGCTGGAGATCATGGATTTGTATTTTACCCAAAGGACGTTGGACGGTCCTTTGGTTCCTATGAGGGATTGCAGGATGCCTTTGTTACCTTTTTTGGTTTGCAAACCCTTGATCCCTCCCTCATTCCATCGCGACTCAAGACTATTTCAAATATTTTACTCAAGTTGAGATCCCTCCAACGATGGTTTCGTGACAACAAGCAGTTCTGCTTCTATGCAAGTTCCCTTCTGATTGCGTACGAGGGTGCTGAAAACGCTGATGTCAATCCAGACATGGTGATTGTGGACATGATCGATTTTGGTCGTGTCCGAAGACAGAAAGGAGGCGATCCGGGCTACCTGAAGGGTTTGACAACCGTGTCGTCGTTAATAGAAGCAACTTTGTCACAATGGGGCGTTAAAGCGGAAGAGAAATGAATAGGATGAGAAGGATTAACGTCGAGCTACTAATTTCTTTTGTAAAGAAAAATGTAATGAACTTGGACAATGATGTCTGTTAAAACTACTTTCTGGAAATTTAGAAGTGAATTGGCTTATCATACGTGCTCATGCAAGCCTCCTTGAGAGCTTCACTGAGGGTAGGGTGCGCGTGGCAAGTTCGGGCCAAGTCCTCCGAACTAGCACCATATTCAATGGCAATGACTGCTTCCGCAATCATCTCTCCAGCATTGGGTCCAATGATGTGGCAGCCAACAATCTTATCGGTGTCCTTCTCTGCCAAAACCTTGACGAAACCCTCTGACGATCCGTTTGCTCTGGCACGAGAGTTTGCAGAGAATGGGAAATTTCCAACATTGTAGGCTACTCCAGCTTCCTTCAATTCTTCCTCTGTCTTACCGACGGAAGCCACCTCGGGGTAGGTGTAAATCACACCTGAAACAGTAGACAAAAATGTAATGTAAGAGAACGGTATTGAGTGGGACGATGATACTCCCCCGTTCAGGGTAGTAGAGTGAAAAATGTATTTGTGTGCCTACCTGGAATGGCGTCATAGTTGACATGTCCGGCGAATCCAGCAATGGTTTCTACGGCAGCAATGCCCTCTTCTTCTGCCTTGTGTGCCAACATGGGTCCCTCGATGCAGTCGCCGATAGCATAAATGGAGGGAACTGCAGTTCGGAAGTGACCATCTACCTGGATACGTCCCAATCTGTCAGTCTGGATACCCATATCCTCCAATCCTAGGCCCTGTGTGTAGGGCCGACGTCCAGTCGCCACCAAGACGAGATCATAGGTTTCTTCCTTCGCATCTCCTCCCTTGGATGGTTCTGTGGTCAACACAACGTTGTCACCTTGAATCTCACTCTTGACAACCTTGGTTCCCAACTTGAACGTGAATCCTTGCTTCTTAAGAGTTTTTTGGAATTCCTTAGTCAAACCCTGATCCATACTGGGGCAGATACGATCCAAGAATTCAATGACGGTGACTTTGGATCCCAACCGTGACCATACGGAACCCATCTCTAATCCGATGACGCCACCACCAATGACTGCCATATTTGTTGGGACTTTACTGATTTCCAAGGCACCGGTTGAATCTACAATCTTCCCCCCCGCATTGTCGACGGGGACAGGTGGAAGAGGCGTTACCTCACTCCCAGTCGCGATGAGAATGTTCTTGGTATCCAACGCTTTCGATCCTCCGTCATTAAGTTCAACACTGACAGCATTCGGTCCCGCAAGCTTACCCTTTCCCTTCAAGTAGTCGACGCCATGTTTCTTAAATAGATACTCGATACCACCCGTCAATCCAGAGACGGATTTCGCCTTCCCTTGTTGCATCTTTGCGACATCCATGGTGACCTCGCCCGTAATGACGATGCCGTGATCTGCAAAGTGGGTCTTGGCGTCATGGTAGTGATGGCTAGATTGCAAGAGAGCCTTGGACGGGATACATCCAACGTTCAAACAGGTACCACCAAGGGTTCCACGCATTTCGACACAGGCCGTCTTGAGTCCCATCTGACTTGCCTTGATGGCTGCGACATACCCACCTGGTCCCCCTCCTAGAGACCATTTAAACGAATCAACAAGAAGCTGCTGTAAGATGATAGGAAAAGTACAAGGGTTTTCACTTGGGGCTCTGCGTTTTGTCCTTGTATATCTCACGTACCGACCACGACGACATCATACATATCGGCGACGGAAGAAGTGTTGGAGAAGGATCGAAGGGCCGACCATCGAGCGACCGATGTGGCTGGTCTCATAGCATTGCGAGAGACTCGAGAGGCTGCTGCGGCAAACATTGTTGTGTAGAACGTCTTGTGTTAGGGAAATAGGGAGTCTTTGTGATTCGAAAGGTTACTTTCGTTGCTTGAATTCCAGCTCCTCCGGATTTTCTTCAGAACGGAAATGTAGAGAAGCCCTTTTCTCACA
>Ga0194115_10004989_pt1 | contig 14005 bp, 4 predicted proteins | sample TA2MahsurfametaG_3_FD_148656 | JGI IMG/M metagenome (GOLD analysis project Ga0194115, IMG submission 148656) | Freshwater microbial communities from Lake Tanganyika, Tanzania - TA2015002 Mahale S4 surface | ecosystem: Environmental > Aquatic > Freshwater > Lake | place: Tanzania: Lake Tanganyika...
TCGTATGCTGCTCACAATAAGGTCGACTTGAAAAAGATGCCAGATGTTCCTGGGATTTCTGATCAAGAGACGAAACTTCCACCGAAACGTGTTAGTACCGAAAATTATACTCAAGCTCCAAAGTCGACATCAACTAATTCAGGTGTTTCGTATGGATCGGGTGTTTCCTCCGATCAAGACACCAAGTTACCACCGAAGCGAGTGAATCCAGACTATTACTCGCAAGCTCCCAAACAACGAAAGGTAGAACGAAACAAAGCAGGTGTTTCTGATCAGGAAACACAGGCTTTGTCCACCGACCTTGATCCATCCGCTTCCTACAGGGGCGACAATAAGAAAGATTTGCAAAAAATGCCATCTGTCCCCAAGAAGGACTTCGGCAAAACGGATTCAGATGATTTCTCGCCTGCTCTCAAGGAGACGACAATTCCTGGTATCTCGGATCAAGAAACGTGGTCCCTTCCGAACGATCTCGACCCGTCTGCTTCCTATTCCGGTGACAATAAGAAAGGTTTGCGAAAGATGGCGTCAGTCCCTCGTCGAGAGTCGACTGATAGTCTTTCCCCGGAACCTGTAGATAATTACTTCTATTCAAAAACGCCCGGGGAACAGAGGGTGACGAAGAGTGTTTCTGACCGAGAAACATGGTCACTTCCGGATGATCTTGATCCATCCGCTTCGTATAGGGGCGATAACCAGAAAGATTTACGAAAAATGGCACCTGTCCCACTCAAGGTGTCTACCAATGACCCGATGGATACAGAGGATTCCAACGGCGAAGGGCTGAAACGAAATATCCCCGGAATCTCGGACCAAGAAACCCGAGTCATGTCTACCGACCTCGACCCATCGGCTTCCTATTCGGGCGATAACAAGAAAGACTTACGAAAGATGGCTGCAATCCCTCGTCGTGAATTTACAGATAGTCTTTCTCCGGAATCTGTGATTACCGAATACAATCCAAAAGGTTCTGTAGCGACGAAGGTGGCTACCGGAGTATCTGATGAAGGAACATGGTCATCGGCGAAGAGTCTTGATCCTTCTGCTTCCTATTCGGGCGACAACAAGAAAGACTTGCGAAAAATGGCAGCTGTTCCCCTTAAGGGTTCCTTTGGTAGCCTATCCCGAGAGCCAGTCGATATCGACTATTATTCACAAGCTCCTAAGGAAGAAACCAGAAAGCGATTTACCCCCGGTGTGTCCGACCAAGAAACAAGATCACCGTCGAATGACCTTGACCCGTCTGCTTCCTACTCGGGCGACAATAAAAAGGAATTGCGAAAAATGGCAGCTGTTCCGCTTCGGGGCTCCTTTGGCAGCATGTCTCGGAAGCCGGTAGATCCCGATTATTACTCGCAAGCACCCAAGGACCGTAATGGCGCCCCTTCCAACAACCTCGATCCATCTGCTTCCTATTCCGGCGACAACAAGAAAGACTTACGAAAAATGGCAGCTGTCCCTATCCGAGGCTCTGATGGTAGCCTTTCTCGAAAACGTATCGATTCTGTGGGTCCTTATCCCCGCGAGATGAAAAAGGCCAGATATTCGAGTGTCTCTGATCAAGACCGCGGTCCTTCTCAATCTGCTGTGGTAGATCCGGAGGCATATACGCAAGGCCGGGAACGTCCTCCAACGAATGTCGTTCCGACGATGCAGGGAACTCCCAAGTCTGTGGGTACGAAAAAACCATCCTTTCGAGTCGATCCGGAATCGTTGACGGACACACCTCCCGAGGGAGAGATCAATGAAGAAATAGGCAAGCCATCCTTTATTTCGCCTGATCAAAAGGCACGAGCACCTTCCAATCGCATCGATCCAGACTCCATCCATGCCAAACATTGGCCGTTATAAAGGGAGTCAATGTTACATCTTGATTCTATCTTACAGTAATGAGTGGGGGGCGTGGGGGATAACTCTTCTCTAGTGAATTTGAATGTTTTGTGGATTGATTGTTCGGCGTTATTTTATGAAAGCCAAGGTTGTCGAGGCAAGAGTTCTGAACGATCTAGTAATGACATGGACCAGCTTAATGGAAAAGATACCACAACGTAAAGAGGATGCACGATGCAATCACACCTGCCACAATTTTATCATCCATCGTCTTCTTGCGTCGAATTTTATCCACCAGTGTATTGAGGCCTGGGATGTTACTTGCAATCGCCCCCATAGCAGTCTGGACACGACCTAGGGACATACCCTGTAGTCTTAAATCTGATCGGACCTCACTCGCCTGTGCGATGACGGATGATGCTGCATTCATGGAATTATTAATATGATTTCGTTCTCTCATCAATAATTCCATTGCTGGATCATCAAATTGATTGATCGATGTCCGTGCACCGTCCATTAATTGTGCTCGTTCCTGTTTCCGTACATGTGCCTGTCTTGCCTTTTCAAAGTCACCAGATAGATCGAATAGGATTTCACGATATCGTTTCACTAATAGGGCAGCATTCGGTGCGCCTCCACGATCAGCAGCTAGTGAGAGTTGTGTCGTAATCAGGTCTTGGAGTGCCTGTATCGTCCTTTGAATGTCATGTCGCATCTTTTCTTCCTCCCCCGAATTACTCATACCAGACTCAGCAAGAAGTAAGTCATTTCCCGAACCCGGAACTGACTGTACCAACTATCCAAGTAATCTTTTAGTCAGACATAGTTCGGGCACGAAAAAGGAATAATGCACTGCGATTTTGTCACCTTTCATCCACCTCCTCCAAATCTTTCACTTACTTGTTGGTATCGAGCAACTTTATCTTCGAGGCTTCGCTCGAGTTTGGTAGCTTCTCGTTTTAAACTATCAAAATTGTCCATGCTCGTTTCATGGGAACTAGATGCTCGACGACGTTGTATTTGAGAAGAAATGTTTGGACTGAATATTGCAAGCTCCTTGGAAAAAGAGGAGCTCAAAGGTTTATCCCGTGCACACCCTAACAAAAAGCCCTCCAAGTTCTTGCCCTTCTTCGGGGGTTTTACCGTATATCCCACCGTGGTTTGGGGTCGGCTGCATTGTTCGTTTCCAAGAGCAAAGCGGCCTTTTTTTGGGAGTCGTAGGATAGTCATCATGTCTTTTTCGTAGGACTCATTCGACTTGAATATTGGAGGGAGAGGATGCCGCACCTTACGGCCTAATTCATTCGAGCGGGCCCATCCTACAACGACTTTGGCGGTTATTCAATACTTATTGCCCTCAGGGAGCCTGTCGGGGTAGTGGTGGGCTTCTTAGAAAATAAATATTTATGCGAGTACGAAGTTTACTGCCATATAAGTATTGTGGCTTGAGAGGCGCGCAACGCGCGTACGATACGCAAACGGTCACATTTTCCTTCGTGTCGGGATCCACGCGATAGCAACGGAAGAGCAAACTGCTCCTTCGTTTTCACACTGGTCCACGAACCTTTTGTCCTTCAACAAAGTCCACAGTGACCGCAACGACCATGGCGACAGGGTCTAGCCGATTTACTCACGTCTCCCTTGGGAGTTTAGAAGACAAAATCAATCTCAATCCTCGGCAGCTCGATCTCTTGAAGGAACGCAGAGCGCGATTGGATGGACAAGTTGAAAAGAAAATACTGCCTGTTAAGCCTAGCTTCCTCAGGAATCAGGAGCAGCAAGATGCAGAAAAGAATTTGGAACTCCAGCATGTGGTGACGGCGTCCACTACGTCTGTCGGATCATCAGTATCGGAGGCATCAAGTGGAAGCCATTCGTTCTACCGACAAGCCCTGCCAAAGCATGAACGAAAAAAGATGTACGATGATACAGGAGCGAGCTTTTACGAGGGCAGCAGCTCGGAAGCTTCGGGACCATCGTGCGTCTCGTCGATAGATAAGCTCAAGCCTTCTGCCACGGATCTAACAGATGCGTTGACCAAGACGAGTAGCCATGGATATGGCGCGCCTTCTGAACTATCATCCATTAAGGAGTCGGTGCACGGAAGTACAATCCAGACGGATGAGAAGTCTCATTTGAAGAAGAGATTCCTAGCCAACATGACTGAGAAACGTAAGCGGATGTCGACTTCATTCGCGTCGCCAGAGAACCGTCGAAAGTCAGTGGGATGGAAGCCCCCAAAGACCAAGGGAGGGCTTCCAGATGATCAACAGCGAGCATTCCTCAAAACGCTTATGCAATCAGCCTACACCAAGCCTGCAGAGGAAGACAAGGAATCTGCTAAGGAGCCCAAGGAGACAGCCAACTATTCTTCGACGCCGAGTGTCCGTTCGGCTACTTCCGCCTCGTCTGCGGCTTCGGCTGAGGAAAAGGCAATCATGCGAAAAGTTGTAGAGAGGAACCGCAAAAAGCGAGCGTCCACCGAGAAACCTACAAAGGGAAACTTCAAGAAAGCTGACAGCAAAGATGGTTCGCCAACTAGTGGAACCTCAGGCAACGGAGCAACTGATGAAAAGTCAACGCTTTCGGGCCCACAGGGCCTCTTGGGTCGAAACACACCTCGGCGAAACCCTAAGTCCCGATCGCCTCGATTTGGCAGTACTGTATCACGCTGGGTTAGTGCATTCGGATCGAATGTCGACAAGGAAGTTGTCTCGAAAGAATCTTCCGAACAATCAAATGACACGCGGGAAGCTTATTCTGACGACAACGTTGAAATTGGAAACCGAAAAACAGAAGAATCGAATAGACAAATCATAGGAAAGAAGGGACTTTCGATTGAAACACACACGAGCGTCCATGTAAAACCTCAAATGACAGAAGTTAGCGCTCTGTCTCGGAAGTCTTTGAATGAGCTTGGTGAGGGCCCGTCGTTTCAAAGTCAGGCTCTTCACCATGGAATGCCTTTCGACGATGACGCAACATGCGGTCGCTTTTCCGTTGTTTCTCGGCCTAGCGTCATTCACGATCATGGTGTCGAAGTGGAGGTGGTTGAAACGAAGCATGCTCGCGCTGTTCTTGAGTCGTTGATGGAACCTGTGGACCTGAATTCCCCGAGCATGTCATTCGGAAGTCCCATTCCACTAGACAGATCAGCGCCTCCTACGACACAGCCGGACTCAGAAGAGCTTGGAACCCTAGAGGAAGAAGATCCAGAAGGCTACGCTGATTTCATCGCGACTCTCAAGGGGGAAGTGTCTGGGTCTCACTCACTCCTCTGGGAAAGTTTCAACGGACTGTTTCGCGAGGATACTCGTCCTTTGTCCTCCGACAATAGAACGGTGCAGTTTGACAAGAAAACCAAAGCCATCGTAGCCAGTATGAGTTCACATTTGAAAAAAAATCCGCATGTCACATGTGTATCTGGAACTGAAATCGCCAATGATAAATCTGTGAGAACCAAGCCTGTTGCCAAAAGACCATGCTTCGCTCGCCGCGCTGTTGAGACGGAATTCGAATACGAAGCAGAAAAGGAAAATGGAATCACCATGCATGTTCCTCCACCTGAGAGCATCAATGAGAATCCCGAAAACAATGTGACCGAAGTCACCCTGGGACACCCCCCCAAGCGGAATGCGGGAGTTTCCGGCACCTCGTCCACCAAGAAAGCCCCATTGAAGACACCTTCGAGTACCAAAGCCCCGTTGAAGACTCCTTCAAGTAGCCGGACATTGAAGAGCGCCCTCAAGTCCGGTTCGTTTACACCAAAGAACAATACAGACTCCTCTGTGCCTTGGTCTATAGACAAGAACGGTAACGACAATTCGGTACCGCCGTGGTCTGGCGTCAAGCTGCGATCCGTACACGATGCTGACAAATCCGAGGTTACAAGCGCTTCAATTCCCACTTCATGGGCTAAGGTAAAGCTTCGTCCTGTGACTGCAAAGAGCGAGAACACCAAGGGATTCGACGGCGTTAGCAACGTGGAGTCTATAGTCAATGTTGCCGACGACGCTTCCGACTTTAGAAGAATAATCGTGTCGAAGAAGAAGATTGGCACCGAGAACGAGCCGAAGACTCCGAAGTCGATCCAGGGGCCAGAAGTAATTGAAATTATTGACCTTGCGGACGTTTCATCTACTATAGGTCAACCAATCGATCTGACTACCAACGGAAATCCTATTGATTTGACGGATAGGTCCAATGAAGATTCCCCAATTGATTTAACTGCGGCACAGACTCCTCGCACGGTTGCTAGCCATGCTGACACGAGGGCAACTGGAATAACAGCCGATGGTTCGGTTCTGGTTTCACTAGCCCCAGAATCAAATTCGGAACCAGTGAAGGTACTGATCGGAAAGCGTGGGCTTGTAAAGATTAGAACCAAATTTGGCGAAACCAAAGCTCAGGTTATTTGGAGACACGAGCTAGAAGACATACGCTCAGCAATGCTTGACCTTGCTTCGTCGAAGGTCAAGCTTCTTTTGCATTCCAGTGATGACCACAAAGACCTTGCATTCGCATCGCCTGATGCATGTATGCGTTTTGCTAATGCTCTCCATGAGCAAACACATAAATCCCATGACAACGAAGATGAGATGGAAGCTATCTCTGTCGAAGAGTCGCTCTATGTCGAGCAGCTCAACGAAGAGGAGCAACGTGTCCTCGAAGAATTTCGACACAGCAAAAAGCACGACCCCGCCTCAACACCTGAACCAATCGACACTTCATTTGAAAAGCCGATGAGTGTCATCAACGCAGACATCACCAATCTGCATAGTCCTGTGTCTGAAATTTCAGGGCCTGGTGCCGCAGTTTCCAGCTCTGAGCTTGACATTGCTCAAGCATACCTGAAGATGCTTAAACTCCAGATTCCTAAGGAGGCAGTTCGCAACAAAATGGAAATCGATGGCGTGAGTTCGAAGGTAATCGATTTGGTCCTCGGAGATGAAGGGATCGTCTCCGACCCAAAGACTGAGCAGAAAGTTAACACCAGTGGATTAACCGAAGGCGAAGAGGCTGTCGCTGCGGGATTTCGAAAGATGCTCAAGATGCGAATTCCTCCCGAAGCCGTACGGCACAAGATGGAGAAAGAGGGAGTGGACCTGAAAATCGTAAATGCGGTCCTTGGCGAACACATCCCTGTACCTGAACCAGAGGAACCTATACAGCCGAGGGTACAGTCAAAGGCAGAGGCCTCTTCGTTGTCCGCAACGGAGGAAGTCGTTGCAGCCCCGTACCGCAAGATGCTCAAAATGATGATTCCCAAAGACGCCGTTGCGCACAATATGGCTATGGACAAAGTTCCGAACCATATCATCTCAGCTGTCGTAGGGCTCCCGGCCGATTCAGGAAGAGTTCCTTCGAAAGTGGCATCCGTCGAACCTGGAATTCCTGTGTTAACTGATGAGGAGGCAGCTGTGGCATCTGCCTATCAAAAGATGCTTTCGCTGCGAATCCCCAAGGAAGCGGTGCGCCAGAAGATGTTGAGCGAGGGTATATCGAATAAGATAATCGCAGCCGTTCTCAAAGAAAAGCTGACGAAGGACCAGAATAAGGGACCCTCGAAGCGAGTAAAACAAGGCTTTCACTGGAAGCCACTTGAATCAAGCGAGAATCTTCAAAATAGTGTCTGGTCCAAAGCTTCCTTTGACAGCAGTCTACTCGATGATGACGTAACGATTGCTAGCCACGTTGAGCAATTTCAAAAGAAGGTGGAGGTCAACGACGTGCCTAATGCCAGCAAGAACAAAGGTGAAGCGCAGAAAGAAAAAGCGAAGTTGATCGATTTAGGAAGAGCAAATAATGTTGCTATTACGTTGAAGGCCTTTGGTGAATTCTCGCATGAAGAACTTGCACAAGTCATCGAGTTCATCGACCCGTTCGAAAAGATCAAGGGAGATCGTGCCCTGTTTATGAAGGATTTATTGCCAGCTTCGGCTGAGATCAAGGTCATCAAGGGTTACACGGGGGATGAAAGTCGGCTAGTACCAGTCGAACGTTGGTTCAGAAAGATTGTTCACATCAAACGAATCGAAGAAAAGATTCACGTTCTTCGAACGATGGAGTCATTCCGAAATGAGGCGATCGCTCTCGGGGATACTTTCCAGCAACTGACGAATGTCTGCAACCAAGTCATGAGCAGTGACAAGCTTCCGGACCTCCTTGAAATGGTGCGTCAGATTGGAAATCGCATGAACAATGACAGCGGAGAGGAAGCAGCTGGGTTCAAGCTCGACTTCCTCCCCCGTCTTGCTCAGACAAAGGGCAGCGACAAAAAGACCACCGCTCTAGACCTTGTCGTGATGATCTTTCACACTCGTAACCGACGAGAAGACCTCCTGTTGGGGGATGATTTCCCCGGCTGCTATGCAGCCAGTCGCCTTCAAATTCGGGAGTTGGTTGCAGACGTGAAGATGCTTGGAGGCGCTATTCAGAAATGCAAGAAAGAGCTCAATCTCCTTGTCAACGAAAACGGTGTGCCGCCTCCGCGAAGAAGATGCTTCATGGACGACGCACAAAGCGATTCTGGTGTGTTCAATCCCCCGAGAACAAAGGATAGTGACTCTGTCAAGACCGATGTTTCGAGAATGCACGAGGAACTTTTCGCACGGCGCTCGAAGCTAATCAACTCCGCGCTGGACAGAGGACAAGCGAAACAAAAAGCTCCATCTCCAAGAGCCGCGTTCCTAGTAGCGGTGGCGAATCTAGAAGAAAAATCGTACACGTACCAAGGTGCAATTAATCGCGTCAACAGATTCATGGAAGAGGCAAATCTTGTTTTCGCCGAGTTAGAAGCAAAACGTGACCGGGCATTCACCGCATGCAACGAGCTTACCGAATTCTTTTGTGAAGCAGGCGGTGAACAGAACGCACCCCCGCTGCTTTCAGTTCTAGCAGAATTCGCAGAAAATCTGAGTAAGGCCGTGTCAAAATATGATAACCAGAAGATGATTGATGCTCGGCGAAAAGCCAATAATCAAAAGAAATCAAAGGACGAGGTAGTGGTTGCTGAGAATAATGTGAAGAAAGAGAAAACTTACTGCAAGGCTGCGCAGGCTGAGAAGAAATCACTTGTCCTTATGGTGAATGAAATGTTGAAAGTGGCAGGGGACAAGCAACGCGCCGACTTTATCAACGGTGTGGTCTACGATAATCCGGATTCGAGACTGAAGCAGATTTACGAGGCTGAGAAAAAAATAGCGAAGCCTTCGGGGTCGTCGCCTAGTCGAAAGAACATTCTTCGCACAATTGAGGAACGTCGAACAGCTGATGACTCGCGGATTGCTCTCTCGGAGCTCGCATTAGCGATGCAAAAGCGAACATTGTCAACTGATTCTCATTCACCGACAGCTCAGTCCACAGCCGATAGCTGTGAATCACCAGCAGCGACAGACGCTCCTCAAGAACCAGAGCATGGCGCTGGCGCACGAAGGCAGTTGAGTATCGCCGATCGGTGGACGAGGAAGTTTGACGACGAAACCGTCGCTGAAGAGCTGAAGTTTGATCCGCACGATTCCGACGACCGAAAGTTTGAGGATAAGAAGCGACAGCAGTATGTGGGGCGATGGTCGAATAAAAGCAGTATTGAGGAAACCACGAACGAAGCGAATGACCTGGAAAGTGACTCAGATATCGGAGCTTTGCTGGAATATCACAATCGATCGCGACAAACCTACGTAAACCGATGGTCCAGGAAGCCAGAAGATGGTGACGAAGAGGTCGAATCCCTCTCAATGTCTCCGTAGAAGAAATTACATTTGTAAAACTAGTTTTTGTCCCAATAACTTTTGGCATCATCAGTAGGTACCTATCCCTTGGTTCCGACTGAGGGTGTTCCTCGGCCCAGCGCCGACACCATCTAATGGCTGTTATCTGTAGATCTGCAGTTAGAAAACGTAATTCGTAGAGGTAAGTGGTTTCCTTGAGTCACCATATACCAATCCAGCCGCATCAACCTCCTCCAAGCCATCCGAAAAAAAACCAAAAATATCCCAACTTCCATCGGCTCCTCATCATCAATGAGGACACAATGGAATCTCACATTGCCCACGTCATAAGTTAAGTCTACCTTCGTTCTTGGCACATCCTTGTTCCGATGCCACTTCGTGTACTGTACAAGAAAACGATTGTGTTGCGCCGATAGGTATCACTATCACTGCACAAAGCTCTCCGCAGTTCCTTTCATTACATTTTATTCCAGTTTCTCAATAGGGAAAAAGAGGAGGCATGTCAAAGAGACAGGACGAGCCGGTAGTGTCGTGTTGTCAATGGTGTTGTTGTGGCCTTGTGCTGCGGTTTTCGTCTTGTCACGAGAAGTCGACAAAGACGACTGGATCCCTGAGTAAAGTACCAAATACACTATATATGTATGCGTACGTACTTCCCCTTCAACGCTTTCGCCATCCGACATGTTGCGACCAAAAGCGTCCTTTCATCGCCACTTTGTTCTTGCGTCCTCTAGTACCGGTAGAACTAGAATTCTATTGCGATGCTCCAGGTCGACTAGAACACCGCGCGAAGCTAACGATAGTATTTTCAGAATACCACTTTCTCTCCGAGTTGTTGTTTATTGATTTTTGTGCAGCTTCCAATCTTGTTCCACTATGGCGGTAATTTACTGTGGGGGAAGTTTTCCATGTGGTCTGAAAAAAACTAGCATTATAAACGCTATGCTCGATTTATATATTTCATTCATGTGTTTCATGGGGCTTTTTTTCTTCGAAAACGAATGATACGTCGGCTGTTTGATACATATACACACATACACTCCTTGTCCCCCCAAAAAGTCTTTAGCTGTCGGATTCACCAAACATAAAAACAGGAGGAGGAGACAACAAGCCCCAGATACTTTTTGGTCCTTCCTTCTTTTCTTTTTTCTTTTTTGTTTTCTTATTCTTTCGTGCAGATTTCGTCGTCTTGTCTTCTTCATCCGATGTCGTCGTCGTCGTCGCCTCTTTCATTTCCGTATTATGTCGGTGTCCTTCCTTATTGGACATATCTCTTTCTATGTCCTCGTCATCGGACCATGTCGTCTTGTGCATTGATACTGTAATCAACTTGTTGGAACCCCGTCGTGCAGTTGTCGTCGCTGCTGCGGTAAATTGACAATCAACATCCTCAAAGCAACGCAACATCCCAACTTCATCGACCTTCATCGTCGATGAGGATGCTTGAATCTCACCATTCAAGTCATATACCTTCTTGATACACCAATGTTCCGACTCACTACTGTACATGTCCTTGTCGTCGGTCGATTCCGATGCCGGGTTCTCGTCGACAGGGACGCCTAGTAGTTCCTTTACTTTGTTCAACAATTCATCCTTCCGGACCTTGTACCGAGTTTCCTTCTCATCGATAGTAGGATCATTCCATACCCGTGTTACCATCCACATTGGTACGTCATCTTCTTCTTCTGAGACACACCATCGTGCAACCCATACGACAGGTCCACAAAGCTCATTGTCGCCATCTAGACTGGACGAGTCTCGTCGACGCAATATTCCAGCGGGGGGTCCGTCTTCTTGGGAAGCAGTCGTTGCGAATCGATCTTCCGAAAGGAAGGGGGGGGCTTCCTTGGAAAAACTAAATGAACGCCTCACCGTTGATAACGGTAGGTCCTGTCCACCATCTCCAAATCGATCTTGAAGGAGAGGTGCCAATGGGAGCGTATCACCCTTTGCATCCTTGTACTCGCCAGAATAGCAGAGAGGAAGTCCGTCCTCACCGCGATACAATGGACCAGACCATTCAATCTTGACACTTGTCTGCCATCGAAAGTCGCCGTCTGCGGATTCACCTCCCATCCCGTAACCATCTCCGATGGTGGATATACTCGCGGCAGAACCGGGTTGTGGGGAAGAGGATCGTAGCAAGGTGGTTGCTTGACTTCGTCCTTCAGCTCCACTTTTCTCTCCTCCTTCCTGAAGTTTCTGAGAATTGCGAAGGTGATGATCCTTTAGGACTTCTCTTAGATTCGAAATGACTTCCGTCCTTTCTGCCTCCCCTAAACTGGCTAATAGACCACTACAGACCCAATCTTCATCGTCTTCGTTCAAATTACCAGGAGAGGACGCCCAAATGGCAGCCAATAGTTGCTCATCTTGCAAGATCTTGTGGACAACCTCAATGATTTGATCATGTTCCCTACTGAGGTCTTCATCATCTTTGTTCTGCTGTTCATGATGATTATGCTGGGTAGACATAAGTGTGATCGACAAGGGATATCTCTCATCACTACCTTCCCGGACTGTTCCACCAGTACGACCACCCTCACGATTTCCACTACCACCATCAGTCGAATCGTTGACCATCCTCACAACAAGATCAATAGCTCGCATAGTCGATGATTCAAACATGGGAGGTTGTTGGAGCTGTCGTTCAAAGATGGGTTTCAATTCCTTAATAGACAATGCACCAAGTCCCTTCAGGAATTGTCCACGATCGATAGGTTTGTCTCGTGTCTCTTTGGTGTCAATGGGAGGCCAATGAGAGACGAGTTTCCCCACCTTGAGTCTTTCCTTATGCGTCGAGGGACTGACGACGACACATTCAAGACTTGCCACATCGATACGACGTTTTGGATACCCCCCATTGGGCGTCCTACAGGGTGATGCCAAGGAGGCTTGAAAGGCGGAAGGTAAGGAGGATGGATCATATTCCTGACGTTTCCATGGTCTTGGACTTTGTGCTCGTATACTAGATGGCGATGATGCAAAGAACTTGGATGACTTGAATGGTTCATCATTATTCCGTACAGGAGATGATGGGAGAGGCGGTGATGGGATTCGGGAAGGGATCTCAAGATTATCACCTCCCTTGTTCCCAACACTAACCACCATACTTGACGAAGGCAGTTGAACTGGAGTCTTGGGTCTCCATGATCTTGGTGGTCTTCTTGACTCTCGTGTTTCTCCTGACATTCCCACCTCACTGGATAACCCATGATGACTTGATGGACGTAACTCATCCTCGGCATACTGTGACGAAGCCGTAGAGGAGAAGGGCGACGCCCTGGATGCCGCCGAGAGAAGGTTGTTGTTCTCTTCGTTGTCGTCGTACTTATCTTTGTTGATGTTGTCGTTGTTCTGCCTGTTGATGTTGTCGTTGTTCAGGCTGTCGTTATTGTCGGTGTTCTGGTTGCTGTTCTGGTTATTGTTGTTGGCGTGGAGGCTGGAACGTCGTGGTTTTGGTGGAAGAGGGTGATGGGATGAAGAAGGCTTCGGTGAAAGAAGGAGAAGTCCTCGATCGGAGTCAACACATTCCCCGTCACCACTCCTAGCACCACCATGGATACTACGTCTTGCTCCTAAAGGTGACGGTGAAGCGGTTCGAGAAGGTTTGACGGGAGGAAGAGGACTACTTAATGGATTGGTCCCATTAAGTCCTCGTCCATGTGGTGAAGTAAAGCCTCGTGAGTGGTTGCTGTTGTTGATGCTGTGGTGGCTAGAATCTTTCTCCTTTGGTTTCCAGGATCGACGTTTTGACATGGCATGGGGTGAAACAAAGTCGGTTGGTTTCGATGAATATCCCGAATAGGGTTCCTCCGGTTCATTTCCCATCGATCGTAGGGAGTGATGAGAGGAACCATGTAACGACGTCGACCCATGGAGAGACGATCCATGGAGAGATGATCCATGTAGGGAGGATCGTAATCGATCTCGTTGTTGTTGAGCACGTGTCTTTCTTGGTCGAGGAAAGGTCGGAACGTCGACGGGACCGACACGGAATACCTCCAGTACCGTCGTCCTTTGTGGCGGCTCGACAGTCTTAAGTGGTAGAAAGCGAGTAGAATCATCAATATCATCATCTTCATCAGCATCTAGAGAGTCTCCCGGGAAATGAATCTTCTTGGTAGTATTCGGAACATGGAGGTCATCCTCCTCATCATCCGTAATCGTCGTAGGGACGATTTCAATAGTACCGATTGGTGGTAGATGGTGAGCCTGAGAGGCTAGATGGTTCTCGAATGCCATCACCATGGAAAATACACAAAAGAAAGAAAAAGGAGGGAAGGTGTGGTGACAAGTAAGGCAAGTATGTGGTGGGCGACTGCTGTTGTTGCTTTTGCGTACTGCTGCCCTTTTATACTGTGGTTGTTTTTGTTGTTGTGGGTGGTGTTTTTTCTTGTCCGGTGTGTGTGAGGGTCTGTCACGAGTTGAAAGGGACCCCCCCC
>Ga0194115_10004990_pt1 | contig 13999 bp, 12 predicted proteins | sample TA2MahsurfametaG_3_FD_148656 | JGI IMG/M metagenome (GOLD analysis project Ga0194115, IMG submission 148656) | Freshwater microbial communities from Lake Tanganyika, Tanzania - TA2015002 Mahale S4 surface | ecosystem: Environmental > Aquatic > Freshwater > Lake | place: Tanzania: Lake...
TATTATCGATGTGAATAAATTTGGAAAATTATCGTTTTCTTCTAACCAATAAATCGCTTATCTTTCATCGAACTATAATTCATATTAATGGCGAATATTGAAAAGTATTTTTTAGAAGATTTAAAAAACGAGGTTGGCATTATTGGACTAGAAAAAATCTTTGTAAAAATTAATACGATAACCTCAAGCACAAAAAAGTAAAAATAACCCTTAAATCGATGAAATTTAATACGAAAAAACTGAAATATTAAATCTTTTACGCCCACAAATATATGATATTAGTAAATTTTTAAGAAAAGATTCCTTTTAAATCAGAAACAGCTCTTTTTAGTATTCACCCAACAATTTCATTTTCACTTCTCTCAGAGTTCCTCACGATGTACCAATCCAAAAATTTAACTCAAAATCCTTAAAAATATACAATACAAATCAAAAATCATTGTACATCAGCTGTTTCAAAGGTGAAAAGATACGATTGACCTTTGAAGAATTCCCATTTGAATTTGATTACAACAAATCTTAAATCACAATAAAAAATTTCAAACTAAACTTCTTAATCCTCGTAAAGTTCACCCTAAACATCTAAAATACTTCTCATAGATTTAAATCGATTCTTTCTTACGTTCAAGTATGTAAACAAACACATCAGTCTCACCTTGTTAATTTTTAATAAAAATATTATCTTAATCTAGCGAAAGAAGATCAAGAGAATCTCAAAATTCAGAGAAATTATAATTAGAGAATTTTCTTTTATGTTTACGATATATATGAGCGATTTATGTAATTAGTGATTTAGTAGCAGGAAATGAAGGATTTTTTTATGTTTTTGTTGTTAGAGATCAATGAAGATTTTGACGATGATTTACTGATGGAAACTTTGGAGCTGTTGAAAGATGAATGAAATTGATTGTTATTAAATTTATTTGATTCATCATACCTTATATCATGCCAATCCCATATTTTATTTAGAAATATACGATAATCATCTAAGCATCATCCTCCTTTAATCTCAAAATGATACTTCAAAAGTTTTTAATTATTCAGATGTTTTTGATATTAAATTGAATTGTATAAGAAAATATCTGTGATTAATATTTAATTTAATATTTAATATTTGATATATATCGATGGAGTTATCCCAAGAATAAATACAGGCCAATATTGAACGATTGAGAAACAGAGTTGGAGATGCCAGAACTGGAGGAAAAGGATCCCAAAGAAGAAAGGTCAAGGTTGTCAGCAAATCAAGCGTACTTATATTTTTACATAGGCTGGAAGCGATAAAATCGTTAAAAGTATCGTCAAAAAAGTCGGAGCTCACCCTCTCGGAGTCGACGAAATCAACTTCTTTAGAGATGACAACACCATTCTCCACTTCAGAAACCCCTAAGCATATGCTTCCATCCAAAATAATACCTTCATTGTGAGCGGCGAACCCGAAACAAAAACTATCAAAGATCTGTTACCCGATATAATTCAACAACTCGGTCCCAAACAACACAAACTTCTCCAAGATTTAGTTTCAAACATCCCTCAAAATGCTTAATAAATCCCAAATCTCGTCTCAGGAGGTGACAATCTAAACTCGGTAGAATGATCGTCAATAAACGTTATTACATACCCCACGAATCAAAAAACACTCAAGCATTTTGTTTCAATATATTTGAGAAAAAGTTAAACACATATTATAAATATCATTTTTCTTAAGCATTTTACTATTTTTTGACTTCTAAGACCTATTAATAGGGTTAGACTTTGATCTCTTAGTTTCCATAGACCAATTTCAAGGTCAATATTACCAATATTACGATCTCTAAGAATAATTATATATTTACCTTATTTCAAATGCATCAAGATAACATATTGATTTTCATCGAGTAAAATCCAGTAATTATCAATAATCGCAACTATCAACAACAAAAATATTCTCAAAGAGCTTATATGTTTTGTCGACTTATACCTAAAAGTCATCAAGATGCTGGGAATCATGACTAAAAAGTAATAATATTCATGAATGATATCTTTGGCTTATCCAAAAATCCAAAAGATTAGTTAGCCGCCTTTATTATCTCTTAACTCGGCCAAATGAAGAAAGATATTCACTCCCACTGCTAGAATTATCAAGTTGAAGGTATATTATGTGAGAATATTGTCGAGCTTAGAATATTGATGGATTTTTCTTCTTTTGACTATAAAGTAACTGATTGTTCTTTAGAGGATCATGTATAAGAAGAAAAAGGCGATTCCGTGATAATAAAGGCCAATTGATCCGATTTTGAATGTTTCTAAGATTATTTAGAAGATGAGCCAACGTTTTAAGTAATAGATGTAAGCTGAAGATTCAAAAGTTTAGCCTCGAATTGAATTGACTAAATCTAGAAGAATCCATAAAGCTCCAACCAGATATCCGACTAAAACTTCATACCCTGCAATTTCATTCAAAGAAAGCCCAAAGATGTTTCCATAAAAGTCACTTTCTTTAGCAGCTTTTTTCATAGCGTAAATACAATCCAAGATCTTGACCTGTTAAATAACATAATTGAAAGTCGAAATCAAGCTATCGGTACTTTTAACTGTAGTGTTCATAATCAGAGATATCAATGGATGGTAAGTTTCTTCAGGGATAGTGGCTTGGACGTAGGGAATCAGGATGTTTTATAGCTTGTAACTTTTTATTAGAGACTCTTTCTACTTGTATTTTCTTGTGTTTTTCATCAAATTTTGAAAATTGCTCACAATCCCTCGATAAATTCTATAAGGCTAGACTTAATCTTCTGGAATCGGAGCGGTGACTAAACTGATCATCTCTTTCAACTTATTTTAAAGAGTGTACAAATCGGCCAGATAATTCTTGGACTCGATGAATCGATCAGTTCTAGCGACTGCATCAAAAAGTATATTGATTTATGTTGATTATTTTGCCTAATATTCACTCAACTGATTCAAAGGCACATATTAAGCCCATTATTAAAAATTGTAAGGATACTCAAGCCGTGAGACCAAAAGCGATGATTATCCATCAAAAGAAACAAATAATTTCCCATTTTTCAAAACAGAATCTATTCTTGGTGAATACATATCAGTCAATAAAGTTCGACTTTTGTACTTCAAAAGCTTAGAATAGAGATGGTTGGCATGATTGTAAGAAGGTCGTTTGTCTGTGAGCTCTAAATAATAATTTTTGTTACTGATGGTGATGGTATTTTTTTAGATCCAATTTGCATTGTACCAAGCAAATAGCTTAATACTTGCAGTTACGTACTTTTTGAGATGGATACTACTTAAATTATAAGAAAAGGTGGGTTTTTGTTATGATTATTATTTTGAGAGGGTCAGATTTGTCGAATGGAATGTTTTATTATTTATTAAGATTTTTAGTTCAAGAAGAAAGGTGTTTGAGGGTGTGTTTGTTTCATCAACTTGACCAAGAATACAGCATAGAAGCATCGAAAATATGATCATTACAAAGAAAAACTTCATTCCTAATATCTATCGAATATCTTTACGTAATATTATAATAATGAGACCAAAAATTAAAAAATAAGATTGAATAATATAAAATTGAAAAAATCTACAAAAGAAGGATACATAAAATATTTTTTTATTTGATTTTTTATCAGAGTATTATTGTAGAAAAAGATATGATTTATTAATAATTAAAATATATTGTTTAGATATAAATGATCGATAGAGTTTTAAGCGGAGGCCTTGGAAATTAAAATTCATATTGTTTCCAACTGATCCCAATTTCATTGTCGATGATCAACCAAGAATCTCAATTACCCATCCAAGGCACTACATATCGATTTGCTGTGAGCAAAGGTACACGCTGCATGATATATAGGTGCACAAAAATTTGACGAAAATAAAATACCAATCGAAGCAACCTTCCAAAAAATAGGAGGTAGACCAGTCATCGCTATCAGTTCATGCAGGTTGAATTTCCAGATCCAAAATTATTTCAAAGGAAGAAAACAAGATTTTGTACTTGCTATGGTGCAACGGTAAAACAATGAAGATTATGATATCGGGTAATATCATATCTAAATCGATGATTTGGTGTCTAAATTCAAGGAAAACAACCAGATCAGACATGAGATCAAGAGTAGATTTTCAGAGGATTATGAACTTGACTTCGAGATTTACATTGAGAAGAATAGAATGGTCCTTGAGAAACATATTAGGGAAAATAAGACCGAAAGGATCAACAAATCTCCTTTGAGACAAAGATTAGCTGATAAGTCAGAGACACCCAAAAGATAATTCAATAGTAACGTCAAAAAAACAGAAAGCAAGGTTGTTTAAAGTAACACTCCAGCTAAAAATAGTGAGATCAAGAGGACCAATCCAACACCTACTAAGGCTCCCAAGCAGGAATACGTCGCTACTGAAGAGGTTACTCAACAAATTTAAGTTGAAAACACAGAGGCCGTTTAAGTAGTTCCTGAAGAGCCACCCAGAAGATAATAACCCAGACAAGAAGCTCCAAGGGCTGAGAGATAGCCCTCATAAAGAAGAGGAAATGCTTCATAGAAGAATGAAGTAACCTCAGTCAAGTCTAAGGACAAACTTCCAGTGATTCAGACCAAACAAAGACCTTTGAAAATTTAAGGAGACGGAAAACCAGAAATCAAGCTGACTGAAAGTCAAAGATTAGGAAACGATACAGGTTCAAATGAAGCATCTTCTCCAGCAAAATCATCATCGGGTGAGACTAGCATATCATAAAAAATCAGCATTACTTTATTCATGATTGTCAGCTTGGTAATCATGTATTTCTCAATGCACCCAAATAGAAAAGTCTGAAAACGAATGATGTACAATCAAAATATATCTATTTCAATTTCTTTTAAAGCCTCAATAAAATAGTAAAAATATTGACTTATAATAAATTATATACTTTTAAACTTTAGAAAAAATAAAAATAATATACCTTTCATGAAAAATACAAATAATAAACAGGTCATTAACTTATCGAACAGATCATCTAAACGTCTAAGACCTTAAAAACATTAAGTGAAATAGCATTTGGATAGGATCTTGAGAAATGATATTAAAATTTTGCAAGAAGGATAAGAAAAAACGTACCCGTAGCTAGAATTGAAGGATAATAATGAATTGATATTGGATTATGTGTCTGGAGTGTATTAGGAATATAAGATAATCAATCCTTTGCCTGAAAAGAGGTACCTTTTGAAAAAGCAAATTGTCGAATAAGATAAAACAACTACAAAAAAGACTAAAATAATATTGACAAGCAGCAAGAATTAAACAAATAAGACTTAAAAGAAGTACAAAACTCCAGAACGAACAAGATTGTTTTAAGAAAATACAATAAATAATATATAAGAAGATGACTAAAATATTGAAGAATAAGACTCAGCATTGGCTAAAAGTTCTTTGAACAGCTCATGCATCAAAGCTACAGGCATGAAATATTTTGACCCAAACAATATTGTTAAAAGTTCATACGAAAGTATCAACACACAGACCATGAATCCTACCTTTTCCTACTTCCATTAGGAGTCTACTTTCTTCAAGAAATAGGCTCATGTTTATATACATGAACAATTTAGATACTGCCTGGGTTGTAATCAAGCTGTTTTGCATAATAATATTGAGCATCATGAACAAACCTGTATAGAGTATAAGAAAGTCAATGAAAAAAGTATAAAAGAGATTTTGTAAACCCTTCAGGAGAAGATAAATTAGGGTGAAAAACGAATAGAGTAACTTTTTGAAGTGATTTCAGAAGAAGATGTGGATAAGTTACAAACTTTGTCAAAGGGAATAATATAAAAAAGTCGAATCATCCTCAAAGAAGGACAGTTTACTTAATAATATTCGTAATAATACGATAAAGCCGTCATAATCGCTAAAAAATGGTGTCTGATGACCTAAGAAATAAATCGTGTGAATTGGTTTTTGAAGATTCGAGAAAGGATCAAGATTTAGTTGAATATTTGATTTTTTTGTACATAATTAGTTTGATAAGCTTGATTATTAATGAGAGTGTTATATAATGATCAGACGGGATGAACTTGGGCGAACTTACTGCCGAAGATCAATGAAATGATAGCCATTAACTTCATTAAAATATTGAGGGCTGGGCCTGAAGTGTCTTTTAATGGGTCTCCAACTGTATCTCCGACAACTGCAGCCTTGTGGACGTCTGAACCTTTTCCAATTTTGACATTGTTGGCATCGACGAGAGCTCCTGATTCGATGTACTTCTTGGCGTTATCCCAGGCTCCTCCAGTATTGGCAGCTGAGGTGGCCATCATGACGGCACTGACGATTGCCCCTGGCAAGAAACCAGCAAGCATCTTAGGACCGAAGATGAATCCAATAAGGATTGGAGTGGCGATGACCTAAATAAAATAGAATTTACAAGAATTCCTGGGGCAATCATCTCATAAAGAGCAGCTTTTGTTGAGATATTGATGCAAGCTTTGTAATCAGGATCTTGAGTACCGTTCAAAATGCCGGGGTTTAGTCTGATTTGTCTTCGGACTTAGTCGACCATACCTTGAGCAGCGAGACCAACTGATCTGATGGTGAAGGCAGAAAAGAGGTAAGGCAACATAGCTCCGATAAGAAGACCTGCAAAGATTTAAGGCTCGGTCATAGAGATCAAGGTACTGAATTAGAGTCCAGCATTGTGTAAGAAACCTCCGTAAAGGGCCAAAGAGACCAAAGCAGCTGATCCAATAGCGAATCCTTTTCCAACAGCAGCGGTAGTGTTTCCAGCGGCATCAAGAGCATCAGTTCTTTCTCTGACGTACTTTTACAATTAAGACATTTCAGCAATACCTCCAGCATTGTCACTGATAGGTCCATATCCGTCAATAGCTAGAGACAGGGGTAAATTGGCTAACATACCTAAAGCAGCAAGGGCAACTCCGTAGTATCCCAAGAAATAGTTGGCGAAATATGCAGTCAAAGCTATGAAGATAGCGGGAATGACAGTTGAGAAGTATCCTAGGGCGAGACCAAGGGTAACATTGGATGCAGCTCCAGATTTGCAACTCTCAGAAAGAGATCTAACAGGAGAATATGAATGTGAGGTGATGTATTCAGTAAAAGCAGCAATGATCAATCCAGAGACCAATCCAAGCAAAGAACAGACGAAAGGATGAACGGGCTGTCTGTCAGCAATTACTTTTTTGGTCAATCTCAGCTGGAAGTTTGCAGGGTAGGTAAAGATAGCAGCGAGGAAAATAGCACCTATCAAAATTATGGTTGATATTATAAGTTGATTCTTGAGAGTACTTTAAATTTGTTCGTTTCTATCAACTGATGAGCAATCTGTGGCGATAATGCTGACAATTATGCAGACTATGATTCCGAAGGCAATGATCATGAGAGGGTAGAAGAAATTGTTGAGGTAGAAGTTGCATGAGCCGTTTCCAACTAGGGTGTCGCATGAGATGACCAAAGCGGCACTTGTTGATTCTGCGAATGATCCGAACAAGTCAGCAGACATGCCTGCGACATCACCAACGTTGTCTCCTACGTTATCAGCAATTGTGGCTGGGTTTCTTGGACTGTCTTCGTCAAGTCCTTGTTCGACCTTTCCAACAAGATCAGCTCCGACGTCAGCAGCCTTAGTATAGATACCTCCACCGACTCTTCCGAAAAGGGCTACGAATGAAGCTCCAAATCCATATCCAGCAATCGATTCGAAAAGGGGTTTATAGTATTCATTTGAGCTGTCGCTATCATTAAGTCCTCTGAATTTTTTGTAAAGGACTATGAGTACTGTAAGGACTGAATTAAATTTAGTGATTACTTAAAAGACCAAAAGATACGAGGGCGAATCCCATGGCGCATCCAGCTCTATAGGCAGTCCTGAAAGCTGATGCTAGGGATGAGGCGGCACAGAATGTAACCCTGTAGTTAGTTCTGGTAGCGATAGCCATTCCGAAGATTCCACACAAAATTGACACGACGGCTCCAATTAAGAAAGCAACGGCAGTCCAGAGTCCGAATTCAGTCAAGAACCAGACAATGAAGAACATGATGAAAATGAAGATGAAACAGATGAGATACTCAGCTCTCAAGAATTCTTTAGCCCCCTGGATAAAAAAATATGTACCTCTGAGATCTTATGCCCGATGTCGAGGAGAAAATTTTATTGATGCTGGTTGATGACTGTTCTTAAATTTCCAGTATTGATCGAATCAGTCACTCTGTTTCGGACACTGATCTGTTCAATTTTGAATATGTTGTAGACTGCCCATAAAATACCCAAAAGGCAGCAGACAACAATGACGATGATTTCGACAGGATAGCTCATGGGAGCACTACATCCTCCGATGGCGTCTTGAAAATGTGCGACTCTCTAGTTTATGCTTATCATTTTTGAATGATGATTAAATTTCAAAATAAAAATTATTGAAGCTTTTTTAATTTGAATTATTAATCAACACCATGAAAATATCTAAACAGTTAAATTTATCTTTGGCCCACAAAAATATCTTCAAAAACTATATAAATATATTTAATTGTGTAAAATACATCAACGTTCTACTTAATCAGGAAATCAAAATTCCAATAACAATTCAAGATCCTTAATATTTTTGGTTTCATTTTGCTAGGTTGTCGATTTGTTATTTAAAAAAATGGTTTTTATATGCTGAACTATAATATTTTTATCATGAATTATCCTTCTAAATATCTTTTCATAAATATTTTTTTGAGGATTTAATCTTTTTTGTTTTTATCAAATAAATTAGTAAGATCTTATTCTATTCGATTTATAAAATAAAAAAGAAGAAAGTTCATAGGTATGCAAAGCCAATTCAATAATCATTCACCTTTTGTCATGATTAATCCACAGATGACTCCATACAGTCAAATAAACTATACCCAATCACAAGTCTTTTACCAGACTCCAGTCTTCAATCAGTCAACTTTATCAGGAAATTCTTCATGGATCTCACCACCACCCCAAGCAAAGCAATAATTGCCTGTATCTCTAAAGATTTAATAGTAGAAACCGTATATTGGATGCTATTGTAAGGTATGTGCTCAGTAGACGGTCAATAGCGTAAAGAAAAGTTTAGGTTTTGTCAGCATTTCATGGGCTTTGTGTCTATTTTTTACAGTAGGAACGATAGGATGTTTTTGTATTCCTTTGTTATCGGACGGATGCAAGGATACTTAGATATATTGTATGAAATGCCAGACTCTTAAATCAAAAGTCAAGGCGAATTGCTGCTGATATTTCTATACTACAATATAAATCTTGAAAAAATATACTTTTATACGATATAATCAAAAGTTTTAGCTTAAAAATTATTAGAATAATCTTATTTTTTCTTCATTTTTCATGATATTCTATCATTAGAATCTGTTTTAGAATAATTTTGGAAGATTGATATTTTTATTGATGATTAAATCTTTATTTGCATCGAAAATATTGATATGGCTTTTATTTGTTGTATAATTAATAAATAAAACTATGTACGGTCAACCAGCTCCTTATGGAATGCCAGCCCCATATGGACAGCCTGCTCCCTACGGACAGCCTGCCCCCATGTTTATGCCACCAGCACCACAACAAGGACCCATGATCATCAACCTTGCAGGAAACAACAATTCTTCAGGAGCCCAATGCCCAATTTGTGGTCATGAAACTGGAAACCTCCCAAGAAAGAAGATGGGATGCGTCGCTTGGTCATGGTTTTGCTGCCTCTTATTCACCGTCGGAGGTTGGGGACTCTGCCTCATCCCTTGCTGCACAGATGGCTGCAAGGACACAGAACTCGTCTGCGTTAAATGCCAAACAATCAAAACAAAAATACCTGCCAATTGTTGCTGATTCATTCAATTTCATATCAAAAAAATCCATAATATTTAAAAAATATTCTTCATCTCAAACCTGATTATAATTTTATATGATTGATTAATAATTCGCAATAAAATCCTATTTTCCAAAACTATATCAAAAACCCTTAACTATCAATTAAGTTTTGAACAATATAAAGAACAAAAAGAATGAAATTGAGAGATCTCTTACGAATAAATAAGTTATTGAGGATAAGTTACCTACAGTCATGAATTAAAATTATTAGTAATTTAGTAATAGATTCAGGTAGGTTGATAAATTATCAGAGAAAATGGTCAATAAATCTAGGACGAAGCCTTCTAAGTCATTTATTCTCGATAAAAGTAAAATTAAGTACAATGAAACATCATAAGAAAATTCTAAAATTCGACAAAAAACGACAAATTTTTTGATAAATACTGAAATAAAATAAAAAATAGATAAAAAGAATGCGAATTATAGGTAATCCTCAAGAAACACTCGCATAAAAACCTAAATAAAAAAGAAGCAAAAAAACACATACAATGACGAAATACAACACCACTAAATAATCGATCAAAAGCAATAGCAATCATATTCCATGTAATAAGCCAAACTAAATTTCATAAAAATCGTACCATCACTACCGTCTTCAATAAAGAACAAGACTTAGTCTTCATTATAATAAGCTTTGAATCAGCTTTAAACATTCAATCCATTTTTCAATAGGAATCCAAGACTTTTGAACATCTGTTTGCTGAAAATGGGCAAAATAATTAACTTAAGGACCTGCAAATTATATTAAATTGGATAATAATTGAAATGTTTTTATATCATTTTGCTTGGAAAAGTAAAGTTGAGCAACAAAACTTTAAGAAAAGTATGTCAGACAGGCTAAACTATCCTGTAAGAGATCTTGTATCAAAAGTAACTTAAGAAAGTATCGTACTAAAGGGCAAAGATATTGGGCAAAGCAATTTTATTAGAAATGAAATTAAACGATTTTGCAAAAATGAAGGAATAACTGATTCGATATGGGTATAAGGTAAATTTGGCATAGATGGAAAGTATCATAAAGAGAAATTTCATTATAAAAAATTGGCTAAGAAATCGATTGAAATTATAGGAAAATCAATGAGATTAATAAATAATGCTATCAAAAATGATTTTTTATATTTCAATGTACTGTAAACAAAAAATAGTATAAAAAATCAGATTTAAAACATAGATTATTTGGAATCTTCAAAGAAAAACTCTTCTTTTAATGTTCGGCTCAATTATGTTAAATTTATTTGAAATAGATTTTGTTTACTTATTCAAATTCTTTTTATCATTTTTGCTTTATTCCTTCAACTTGATATCGATTTTTGGTTTAAATATCTATGAATCAAAAATTTATTAAGAATATCTTTGGGTCTGAGAGCTTACAAACTTATTAAGATCTAGGCTAGATTTCTAAGAAGACAAATTAGTTTCAGTCTGGACAATACTTCTCTTCTGACAAACTGATTGAGGTCTCTCATATTTACTTTTCTCAACCGAAATTACCAACTGTTTATCTCGTTTCTTTACATATTTTACTAAATTTTCATACTAATCATGTCTAAAGCTCATAAACATCGGCAAATTGATAAGATCGTTTATCTATTCATAATAGTACCTATTTTTAAAAAATTAATAGACTTTTTAGCAAGATTTTTGTGCCTCGCTAATGAATAAAAAATAATGTTTGATTTCCTCACCTGAAGATCCTACAACGTTATTAACCGATAGCTTGGTGATATCTTTGATGTAATCGTTATAAATGGTCAAATCTTGTAGCAAATTGACAAAAATATTCAGATTCTCCTTATGATTCTTGTAATATCGACCCATTTTATTGAAGGTTTAATTTGATGTCAGGATATAATTAACCAGGTTTAAAATAGTGAATCCTTTATTTATCAGTTCTATGGGTTTACATTTTTAGAGATTCGTTTTTTACATGTATTTTTACACGAAATTTATAGTCTCGAGATTGTTTAAGTATTTTTTCAGATATTGGATGTAGAAGTTCAAGATGTTATTTTTGATAAATTAATGCCTCTAAGTTTAGAGTTTGATTTCTATTTTTGAAGGTTCTTTTGTTTTGGATTGAGGTTAAGAGCGGTAATTATCATGCTCTTTATCGAAGAAGCTAAATTTTCTTTAAGTTTTATTCTATTTTTTCTGATACAATAAGCTCTTATCTTACAATTACATCTCAATTATTTCAATGACCTTATCGTCATTCTTCACTTTATTAATAATTTTATGAAAAACGCACAGACACTTGATCCTAAGAACTTAATCCTTACTATTAAATTTCTATATCAAAATATTTATAAACTCTTCTTTTTTATCGATTTTAGCTTTTTTATCTTTTTTCCCATTATTAACGACGATATTGATATCCTTGCAGTTTGTATTGGAGATATTTATGTTAATATTGACGTTTTACATTTTCTCATTTTGCTTAGAACATTTCAAATAAAGGTCTAAAATAGGCTTTACATGACAGAAATCATGGGATTTTGTTAATTTGTATTTTTAAAAGGTGTGTTAAATGTCAGAAGAAGAGAGTAATCTTTTGAACATTTTATTTTATTAAAACAGTAGAGTTAATTATTATAAGTTTATTGAGCTTTATAATGTAGGTCTAAAATTTTATTATATGTGATGTGAAATGAATAGTTGGGTTTTTTGTTAATTTTTGGTTTGAATTTTAGATAAGGATTTATTATAATAATTTTTTAGTTTAAAGGAAAAGATTAAAGATGAGTTAAAACTACTCAAGATTTGGAAGCGCTAAAAATTACTCTTAAAATACATCATATTCAACTCAATACACAACACCTCCAACCTATTATAATCCACCTCCTAGTCAAACATATAACCCAAATGGTCCACCGAGTGCTCCTCCATCTAGTTATTATAATCCTAGTCCGAGCCCGACTCAGACTTATTCAAATAATACACAAATACCTAGTTCAACAGCTCCTCAACAGAGTTACTATGACAATCCTAATCCACAGGTCAATCAGACATATACTAATATGAACCAAAATCCTAATAATTATAATCAGCCTTATGGTCAACCAAATCAAGGCTATCCACCACAAAATCAAAGCTATCTTTCTCAAAATCAAGCATATCCACCTCAAAATCAAGGCTATCCACCTCAAAATTAAACAAACACTCAAAATAATCAAGGATTTTTCCGTGTACAGAAATCAATGGATCAGGACCCAAACAATCTCTAAATGTTATTAAAATACTTCACACCTGAAGAAAGACGTACTATAATCTTTTAACATAGTAAAGACCAAAGTATAAAATGAACAAAAGTATAAGCTCAACCCAAACTCTCAACTGTACCAGTTCCATCCGCGTATCTTCCAGATGCTGCTTCAAAAATATCCACAAGAATTCCCGAATCCGATGTACGACGAATATAGGAAACAAATGAATCAATTTACTTCAACAAAGAAAATCAATAAAAACTTCATCCTAGGCATTATCATATATTCTTTTGCCTTTAGAAGACAGAGATGGTTCCAATTGACAGGCAGTACTAGTTTTAGGCTCTTCTCGGTCCTGTGGTTAGGTATTAGTAACATGGGGATCAATTGGGATTAGTAGCAATTTTTGAGGCATACAGTGTTCAAAAATAATTAGGTATTCCAGAATATAGTAACGAAGTTTAGTTTAGACATGAACAACAGTCAGAAATTGCATGAGTTGCTTTCATGATCAAAAATATACTTAATCAAAAAATGCTATAAATAATTAAATTTATCTTTTTTTATTATTTGTAGAATCGAATCTAAAGTTAAATCTATATAATTTAAATAAAAATCAGCTATATCTTTAGTTGATCATCATTCTCGAAAACAAATAAACCCTTTTTTTAACAAATAAATGAAATAGACAAACAAAGATGAATAATTCAATAATTTTCGAAAATCATTCAATAAATTAAAAACAAAGGTGAGACCATAGCTAAATAAATTATTTATGAACAAATTAAGAGGTTGGATCTAGCCGTAATTTTCGATGAGTAACATCTAATCCACCAAGAAATAGCTAAACAAAAGATATTAAGTACCATTCGATTGCAATATTTACAACTACAGACAGAATGAGACCACGTAAATTTGTAAATTATAT
>Ga0194115_10004992_pt1 | contig 13996 bp, 11 predicted proteins | sample TA2MahsurfametaG_3_FD_148656 | JGI IMG/M metagenome (GOLD analysis project Ga0194115, IMG submission 148656) | Freshwater microbial communities from Lake Tanganyika, Tanzania - TA2015002 Mahale S4 surface | ecosystem: Environmental > Aquatic > Freshwater > Lake | place: Tanzania: Lake...
TTGAAAGGAAAATTGATATGAAGAATACACAAGCAAAGTTTTGTCAGTGGCTCGTAGAAGAGGGACACACCAACCCCGCTGAAGTCAACTTCGGTAGGACTTACCTCAAGTCCTTGGCTCTCAAGCGTGGGATGAAGGCGGCTCCGGGATGGATCGTAAATGATCCTTCTCGCATCGTGAGCCGTGGGGTCTACTCAGTTCCCGAACTCGCCACATATCTCGCTAGCATGAATCAGACCGCGAATGCCTGATTTTGGTCGCTGCGAGTGACAAACGGCCCTCCCTTTGGGGAGGGCTTTTTTTATAAATAATGGTATGGACAGAAAATTATTCCTATCATACATTCAAAACATGCAACAGAACAATCAGGATATGATTGGATTTCAAAATTCAATTAAGGCAAATTCTTGGATTGCGCCTAAGCCAATTGTAGAACAAAATTTTAAGAAGGAAGATAAAAAGCAATCTTCCAAAAATAAAAAGAGTTCATGAAAAAAAACTGGATTAAGCAATTATCTGAATCTTACATTCAGATGAATGAAGTAAAGGCAAATATTCGTGGAGAATATCCTATTCTTATGCACGGACCTAATAGCGATCAAGATCCATCAGTTCGTGCTGGTTTAGCTAGAGAAGACTTGAATGTTGCCGCAAGCATGGCATTGACTGATCCAAGCCACTGGGTCCATGCTCCGCAATTTAGCGCAATAAAAACTGCATTAACAAATCACGTTAGTAAAAATACTCAAAAAGAAGATTTAGAACATTTAGTTAGATTTAAACAAATGGACCCACAGTATATACAATTTACAATCCAACAAGCATTCGATGAATAATCAGATTTATAAGTTTGCCAAATAAAAAAAGAAACCCCCACATGGGGGTTTTTTGATCGAAATTTTGGCTTTGTTCTTCATAGTTGATGAATGTGTGATATACTAGTAGTATGATTAACAACAATTCCAAGAGTATTCTTGCCAAGATCCTTGCTACTGAAAACATCATGGTTCGTAATGATTGCAGTGCTACTACTGCGTCATTCGACCTCCATAAGCGCATTCTGACGCTTCCAGTGTGGAAGAACATGAGCAGCAGCCTGACTGACATGCTCATCGGTCATGAAGTCGGCCATGCCCTTTACACTCCGGGAATGAACCCTCAGCAGTTCATGGACTACCTCAACGATGTTGGTCCCGATATGGATTTTGCCAAGCTTGTTTGGAATGTTGTTGAAGATGCTCGTATTGAGCGTTTGATCAAGAAGGAATACCCCGGTCTTCGACGCGATTTCTTTTACGGTTACAAGCAAATCCATGAAATGGATATGTTTGAAATCGAAGGAAAGAATATCAACGAACTTCCTTTTATTGACCGTTTGAATCTTTATTTCAAGATTGGTTCTATCGTTCATGACGATATTCTGTTCAGTGATCAAGAAATGATTTTTGTCAATCGGTGCGAAACCATTTCCACTCATGATGAGGTCAAGATTCTGAGCAAGGACATTTATGAATTTATCGATTTCAAGTCTAATCAAAAGAAAAACGATTCAGAATTAGTCGAAGAAGTTAATTTTGGTTCTGGTGGTGACGAAACAACAGAATCAGATGACGCTAGTTATGAACAGACTATCGGTTCAGACTTTGACGATGAGATGCAAGAGACTCATGGCAAGAGCAATTTTACTGGTAACGGCGAAGGCGACGAGCCTAGTCACGAACCATTGAAGACTGCTGATACCATGAAGAACCTTGAGAAGAATCTTCAGAAAAACACTAGCTTCACTGGTGGTACTCAAATTTGTACTCTTCCTGAAGCTTATCCTGAAAATGCAATTATTGATTACAAGACTTTTTACGAGCGTGTGAATTCAGATGCTATTTCTCGCGCATGTAATCAAAATATCGAACGCACTGCTGCTGTCAACGATGCATTGAACAATCTTGTTGCCAAGGTTAAGGCTGACTCTGAGCGGTCTGTTAATATCATGGTGAACCAGTTCAATCGCAAGAAGGCTGCTGACGAGTCTCGCAAGTCTCGTATTAATAAGACTGGCAAGTTGAACATGGACAAGCTTCACCAGTACAAGATTTCGGAAGATATCTTCCTGTCCCGTACTGTTACCAAGGACGGCAAGAATCACGGCTTCTTGGTATTCCTTGATTGGAGCGGATCGATGTCATATACCATTCATGATGTAATGATGCAGCTGTTTCAGATTGCCATCTTCTGCCGCAAGACCAACATTCCTTTCGAAGTCTATAGTTTTACAAATACGTTCTTCCACGAAAAGAACAGTAATGTGTTTGATTGCTCTGAACCAAACTCACTGATTCTTCAGAATTTTTCAATGTTGAATCTTCTTTCTTCTCGCATGTCTAATACAGAATTTGATCATGCAATGAAGATCATGTCTTGGTTCGGCGTTCGCCACAACTACAACAAGGCCAAGAAGCTTGGTATTTGGGGTATTCTCCCCGAACCCCCGGATGAGCTTGGAATGGCAACAACTCCTCTGTACGAAACAATGGTTGTTGCTGCTAAGATTATTCCCGCCTTCCGACAAAAGTACAATCTTCAGATTGTCAATACTATCTTCATGACTGACGGCGATTCTGATTGTGTCGGTTATAGAGGAGTTCAAATTCGTGATGGCGAAAAGTTTAGTTTGTTTGATAAGCAAACTGGTTTGTCCTACGAATATGGTTGGGGCAATCACGAATTTACCAATGTCATGGCTAAGGTGATTAAGGACCGTACTGACTGCAATCTTATTCACTTTCACCTTGATTCTGCTCGTCGTATTGACCAAATCCCTTACCATTACTTCACAGGCCAAGAGAGTCCTGAAGTGAAGAAGACCTTTGGTAACATGTATAATACAGAAAACTTCTTCCCTGCTCCCAACAAGAAGTCTTTCGATGAAGTCTTTGTTTTGAAGTCAACCGTTGAGATTGATGTGCTGATGGACGAAAGTAAGTTTCTTGATTCCAAGAAGAAGACTTTTAGCTCCTTGAAGAATGCGTTCATCAAGATGAATGATAGCAAGAATACTTCTCGCGTCATGCTTAACCGCTTCATTGATATGATTGCATCATGAAAGAGAAAATTCGTTTCCTTCTCTTCCAATTAGTAGTCATTCTACTATTTACTTTGACTCTTTTTACTATTAGAAAAATAGTCAAAGGCTATTAAAAATATTACTCCACATGGGTGTCTTTTACCTGTTGGGGAGTAAGTCCTTTATGAGCTAAAGCAAACAGACTTTCTGCTTTTTTTGTTGTCATTTCTTCGTTTATATTTTTTAGATATTTGTATGGGTTGAATGGCATAAATTATCCTTCTCGACTTGCTATTCTTGCTTTTAATCGCTCAATAGAATCTTGTATTCTTGCTATTCTCTCTTGTCCGCTATTTAAAGGAATATTTTCTAATGCTTTTAGTTTTTCTCGCATATCATCAATTGTTTCTACTGGCTGAGGAGTAGAAAATTGTCTTTCTTTTCTTAATCTTGTCAATCTTTGTGGATATGTTTCTCCAATAAGATGAAACTCCATTTGCCTAATAACCATTGGATGTCCGGACGAAGCTTTAGCTTGAATCAATCCCCCTAAAAGTTTTCTTTCCCCTGTTTCAAGACTTGTATAGAAAACATTTAGATGTTTTGATCCTTTCTCAAATTGCAAATTTCCTCTTAGATTTATTCCTCTTCTTTGTGCATCTCTTTGCCATCTAGATACGGCTGTTGCTATTTCACTTCCTGTTGACTCTAGATGATCGATGCCAAATAAATTTTGTTTTCCTATATTTTCTGTTAGAAAGTTTAATTTATGATTTTCTAAAAGTTCAGATATTGAAATCATACTTTATTTATAATTTATGATCTGGAATATCTCTCATACTATTTAACATTCCTGATAATTTCTTGTTTGCGGAGTTATTAAATAATTCATAATGTTCTTCCTTGAAATGGGGAGATAATCTCAAAGCTTTAGCAACTTGATAAAGTGGATTTTTGTAATCTGTTGCCATTTTATATTGATCGGGAGTAGCACGATCAGTTTCAATTCCTGCCAATTCTCTGATATCCTCTGGTCTAAAATGCTTTGATCTTATGAAGTGAGCTTTGACGGTATCAAAAGGAGATCTTAGAGCTAATCCAGCGTGGTAAAGTGGATTAAAATTTTTAGAATTTATTGCATTTATTTGTTCTCTCATGATCTTTAGATTGTCATAAGAATAAGCAGCCTCATGATAATAGAGTGGAGTTTTTTCTTCATTTTCAATACGAGTTCTTCTAATGAACTCATGAAGATACGATTCTGAATCTTCATCTAGGGGAACGCCACCAGCTTTAAAATTTGAAATAATTTGATTGGCGTTAGTAATAGTACTAGTTACGTTCCATCTGACCATTTGAAGATGAGTATCACTTAAAATTGTAGGATGCGGTTTTTTGTGTGCTCCTAAGAATAATTCAGACATATTAGTGTGGCTGAATTGGGGTAAAGAAGAAATTCCTTCAATCTTTCGTCTATCGTATAAATCTTCACCTACATTTTTCATGAAATGATTTATCATTGAACTGATATGTTCGCTGTTTAAAAAAGGATTATCTCCTAATATTTTATAATCTTTTATTAAATTAGGTCTTATTTGTTCACTGGATGGAGGAAGCTTAATTTTTCTAGTATAATGTTCAAAAATATCATCAAATGTTTTTTGATTCATTAATTTAGAATTTATAACTGCTTTCTTAATATTATCATTTCCCAGACTAAAAGCGAATTTTAACATCTCTGGTTTCATATGTTTAGAATTAATCAAAGCAATTTGACGATGATCATGGTTATCTAATTCTTCACCACGATCTTCTTCACCATGATCTTCTTCACCATGAGCATAAAATAATGATTCAATTTCAGAATCCCTAAAACCATCAAGACTAAAATGCTTACTATTAATGAAATGTAAAGGCAATTTCGAATCTTTATGCGTTGACATAAGATCTTGAGTAAATTGGTTCAAACGATAACCGCGCACAGCAGGGTTCATTTTGCTTAAAATACTATCCATATGTTTTTCTATAAGGTCTTTGCCCAAAATTTCTTTTGTTTGATTGTGTTGACTACTAAAGTTCAAAAAAATGCGTAAATTATAACCTAAATTTTTTGCAATAAAATCATGGACCCTTGGATCTGCAATGAATTTTCTAGCTACATCTTTATGCTTAGTTTCAAGAATCGCAGATTTAAAAATCATTTCTCTTAAATATTCTGCATCATCGCCCGATCCAAGTTTATGAAATACATCAGCATCGACAAATTTTTTGGCTACCGCTGCATGTCTAGACGCAAAACCGTCTTCGATAATATACTTTATATGTGAATCTTTAAACCCTTCATCTACTTTTAAATGAGGAATAAGAATATCTGCTGCTCTAAGTGCTACGGATTTATGAGGAGAGTCAAGATATTCTTTGATACTCCTATCAGGGATTAAAATTGGTTGAAAATCTAAAAGACCTACTTCACCCTGGCGCGGCACACTTTTATTTTTAAAATTTTGTTCTAAAGCTCTTCTGGCAATAGATTCAAATGGTGAGTTGAGAGCTTCCCTTCTTCCGGTATCAATGCCTATTTGAAGCGAGCCTTCATTATCTAAAGCATCCATTTTATCATAAAATTTATGTGCTATATCTTCAAATTTTATGTTAGGAAGAACATGTCTCGGAATACCATGTCTTATTAAAGGATGTTTAGTAGTAAGATGAATTCCCGGAGTATTGGGAACACTCATAAATTTATTCAATGCATACTCTGCAATTTTTCTATTTTTAGAAGCAAACATATGTTCATCCAACTCATCGTAGCCATCAATTTCGTCCTCTCTCATTTTTACAAAATTTTCCAAAGAAGGTAACGCGACAGAATCATGTTCGCTAAGTATTCCTGCTTTTAATATTGCAGATGAAATATGGTCTTCCAAAGAGTTGATCGTTCTTTCTAATATTTTTTTACCAACAGCTTCGCTATTTGATTTTATTGCTGTACGGTAATATTTTAACGGACTGTTCATTACAGTAGGATGATCTAAAAGCTTCAACAAATCCTGTTCACCAATATTTGGATCAGAGAAAGCATCATGAATCAATCCATCTTCAAGTCTTTTCATTGTTTCTTGATCTAGTTCTGGTAAAGGTCTAGATTTAAACATTGGTCCGGGTCTTACACTATGGATTTCTTTATCGTTAAAATCCGTAAATTGATTTGATTCAAGATGATGCTGATATTTTTCATTTTGGTATGCTGGCTTCTTAGGAATAAAAATGGTCAATGGACCCTGTTCATTATAATAATCAAACCTTCCATAGGTAGTACACCAATTAGTATTTTTTCCAAGACCGCATGCTGCTGTCTCTGTATGAGGTCTATAAACATACCAATGTTCATTTTCACCAAGAAGGGTGTAATCCTTGCCTTCTTCCAACCCTAGTTTTTCATCCATCGTATCAGTATCATGTTTTGATACTAGAGTGTATAATTCATCTGGGTTATTAATATTTTTAAGTTCTACGTCTGTTAATCCTCTATTTTTTATTTCACTATATTTTCTAAGATTTCGAAGAATTGATGTTGGTATATCTTCCATATTTGATATCTTTCCAGCATGTAATTTCTTTAAAATCCAGTTACCGTGTTCTTGGCTAGCATCAGCTATACCAAGATTAGTCTTGATATAGTCTGTCATGTGTTGGGGAGATCCGTGGCCTGTTTCACCCGCTAGAGTGGCGTATCTTTCGCCGTGGCCCATCATTTTTAGAATGGAAGCACCATTCTGTTTGATGAATTGATGCCACTCTTTAAATTCTAATAGTAAGGCTTCTTTTAAAAAAAGTCTAAATGATCTCATGCTTTATTTATGAAAGACGAGCAATCTGTCTTTCTAAAGCCTCTTGTGCTCTGGGATGAGAATATGCAGTTGGGTGATATTGTTCTGGATTATCCCTAATGTCTGTTAATACTCCCGCTAGCCTTGCTCTATCTGGGTGGTTTGGATCGAATGCGATTCTTTCTTCTACGCCATGAGGACTGTTGTCGTGTAATCCAGAACCTTGAAATTTAAAAGATGCTCCTAACTCGCTTGAATATTTTGATCCAGGAATTCTTTTTCCTCCATAGTGTGCTTGAACTAACCCAGTATCTCCATAAACTCTTCTAAATTGTTGATCATCCCTATCAACATAACCCACAGAATAATCTTGTCCTATTTTAATTGGTTCTATTCCCAGTGAACTTAAATGCCTGTGTGTAGCATCTGCCAAACTAGTTTCTGATTCCATTTCTTCATCAGCCAAACCAGAAATAGTTATTTTTCTTCCACCAAAATTAACCTCATGTCCATGTATTCCTCTTTCTGGATCAAATGCTCTTATTTTTTCGTGTGCGTCATTCCAATCAGTTGCTCCGACTAATTTAGTGATGTGAGCTTTTTGGCTGTCATCTAGTCTATTTCCATGAACTAATATTCTTGATCCATGAGGTAAATCTACACCACCATAAACAAAGGTATCATGATCTCCAGAATACAAAACACGATCTTGTAATTGATGCTCTGGCATTATAGCCACGAAAGGTTTATGCTGCCATTTACCATGCAAGTGATCTCCAACAACACCATTTCTGGTAAAGTGAACTGTTTCTCTTGCCCATTGACCGCCAGTAGCTTCTCCTGTTGTCTTTATTGTCCCTCCTGTGGGGAAATAATTCGTTACATGAACAAGAGCTGAAGCTCTAGGATTAAATTGTTCTTTTCCTCTTTGTTCATAACCAGCTGCTGATGTAAATATATTACCAGTGCCTCTTATGGGAGCGCGATCTATTTCGCCCTCAGTAAATTCTAATAAAAATCTACGAAAAGAAAGAAGTTTCATTTTAACTTACCTCATCTTTACCATGCATAAAATCCCTCGCTACTCAAACCACTGGATATATTTCGTGCTTCTCTTCTGACTTGTGAGTTATAAGCAGTTGTTGCCACATGAAGAACTGGGTGGCTTCTCATTTGACCTTCATGATAATCAGGACCAAAAGTAAGAGCTTTGGGATGTTTAATTGCTGCAAGCTGTGATGTATAACTTGCTGACTCACGACGTAAAATTTCATAGAAATGTTGCGGTAATGTTCCAAAATTTTCATGACTCATTATTTTGTGATAATCTTCATCAGTATAATCGATTCCTTTTAAAACTTCTAAAATGTGGTCTGAACTAAATTGTTTAAACGCTGGATGTTCAAATAGGTTTAATTCTTTTCTTCTTTGCGGAGTAGAATATCTAATTATTTGTGATAAAGAATCGCCATTAACTGCTGAACTTTTTATTATAAAACGGTCATACATTGATGATGATTTAGTCAATGGTAATAAAATACTATTTCCAATTGTGCTCTTATTCGCATCCTTTGGATTAACAATTGCAGGATGCTGTAATAATTCATCATAAACACTACCTTCGTGATTAGTTTCTATAAACCTTCTTGAATTAACTTTCGATGAAAAATGATTTTCAACTAAATCATTATATCTTGGATTTTTTAGAATCTTTATAATTGAGTTGCCATATCCATACTTTAATATTCTTTCAACAATGCCTTTTTCATGTATAGAACCAATAAATCTTGGATGATCTAATAATTTTGGAGTGATTTCTTTATTATATGCCATCTCTTCAAAATGATTGCCTGGTGTATCAATATCTCCCATCATTTCTGGGGCATTAGGATCACCAAATTTTGGATGTTCCAAAGCACGCATTTTTACTTCAGTAGAAGGGGAGTTTAACATTGCTTTAAATTTCTTTTCTTCAAACTCTTCTTGTGAGTAAGAACTACCTCTATGAGCAGTATTAAAATTTGGATTATCTAAAACTGCGGATGCATACTGGGATTTTAATGCTTCGATTATATGATCTGGATCACTGAAATTTGGATGTCTTGCAATTTCATCACCAACAGTTTCGTCAATAATACCTTTATCACTCAATCTAAATAAATGTAACAGGTGATCTTTTTGATTTGCAAATACGTTAGGTGCGGACATACTAGGATGATTAATTATTTCTTTAACAAGATCTGTTCGCAGATCCCGGCCCCATATTCCCCTATATTTTAATTTTTTAAGCATGTATTCGGAAATATGAGGAGTTATAAAAGGAGTATCACGAAGGATCTTTTTAAAGTTTTCTAAATTTTTAACATTACCATTAATAGCATCACTAAAATGCAGTTGTAACTTTAGTTCGTTGGCTCCTTGGCGCGGTGGAACACGGAAGCGACCGTCGTAGTTTGTATGCACTGATGCTGAAATTTCTGGGAGTGGTCTTTGATCAAAATCAGGTCTAGTAGTTGAGTTTATTTCATCATTGATTTCATCTTTTGATTGCGTTGATGGCATATGAAATTGATATTTTTCATTTTGTCTTTTTGGATTTTTTGGGGTCAAGATAAATAACGGACCAACTTGAGGGTCTTCAACACCAGACCAGTGACTGCTTTCTGCCGAAGTGTATTGCCTGAATCTGCTCTCTTCATTTTTGGTACACCAACTTGTATTGTGACCAAGAGCACAAGCACCTTTAAAAGTTTTTGGAGTAGTTATCGTCCAATGTTCATTTTCTCCAACAACATCATAATCAGCTTCCTTTTTGACACCAAAATAACTATCTCTGTATTCAGAATCATTATTTAAAATTGTATTATGCAATCTTACTACAGAATTTATGTCTGATAATTTAAATCTTGGATTTTTATCTCTTAATTCATCAAATTTTTTAAGAAGATGAACTATACTCGACTTAGGATAATCGGCTACCAGTTCATCGTTCTCACTAGCAAAAATACTAGGAGGATAACTTCCTCTAGTGTAATACAAATATCCTTCTTTTATTCCCTTTAAAATCCATTTTCCGTGGTGCTCGGGAAGATCAGCTATATCTAGTTGAGTTTTTAGAAAATCAGTTAGATGCTGTGTTGTTTTATGCCCGGGTTCTAAATAAGTGGCATTATATAAATCCTCTAAACCAGTGTTGTCTAAAAGTTTTTGTCCATATTGATTGACATATTGATGCCATTCTTTAAATTCGAATAGTGTTACATATTCAACCAAGAATCTACGAAATGATAACATGTATTATTTATAAATAGATTAAAGGAAACTATATGGGAACTTTTGACTCAATCTATCAACAAAAAATTCGTCAACTTCAAGAAGAAAATATGCAACTTAGGCATATTTTGGAAAAATTAATTCCAGAGGGAGTCGATTTACCACCAGACCCAGAGGCAACTAAACTCATTGAATTGGGAAAAGCAAAGAGAGCTGCTGCAACAGCTGGTGGCTTTGAAAGCCCGGGAATGAGTCCTGAAGAAAGAGAACGTAGAAGACAAGCCAGAGGAACTGACCTTAAACTTAAAAATGCAAAGGAATCTTTGCGAAGCATTAATCCTCTTTCTTGAAAATTAAATAAACAAAAAAGAAAACCCTGAGATAAAAACTCAGGGTTTTTTTATAATAAATATATTATACTACCATGAATTGGATTAAAGAAATATCAAAATCTTATGTTTATTTGACAGAAATATCTTCTGATGAAGCAAGAAGTGCTGCCAAATATGCACAAAACAAAACTACTTTACACAATCTTTTAGCGGGTCAATTTCCAGAAATTCATCAAGCTGCATCCACAACACCGTTTGAAATGCAAATTGAGATTAAAAATAAAGATGGAAAAGTTAAAGGAATTAGACATTACAAATATAAAAGTGTATTAGATGCAATGCATATGGTGGCATCAAATAAGTTTCATCTCAGTAACCAGTTTTTGCCAGATTTAATTGACAGAATAAGCAAAAGAGGCAACATTCCAAGTGAGGTTCAACATCTTAATGATATAATTGATGATCATGATGAAGCTATATCTACTATTTCATCTCATATAGAAAGACATCTTTTAGAAAATGCAAGACAAATAAATCCAAATATAAAAGGTGGTACACTAACAAGCAGTGATGTTCGACAATATATGAATTTACTTGACGGGGCATATTCTTCTGGCATAGGAGGAAATAATGTTGGAATTCATCCAGGATTAAATATTCATCACTCTAATGTTTCTGAGGAACATCATCTGGCTTCGGCTCTGCATTACACAGATAATGGTGCTGTGCCTTATAGGGGTCCTTTTCATGCTTTGTTGACTACTCCAACGTACATGCAACCCGGACACCCATTACAATTTACTTTTGATGCACACGAAATGAATACAGACTCTCCCGGAGGCAGAGCTTTTTCTTACGAAGAATTATGAATCGATAAATAAAATAGGAAAAAAATATGGGAACTTTTGACTCAATCTATCAACAAAAAATTCGTCAACTTCAAGAAGAAAATTTAAAGTTTAGATATATTATAAGTCTTCTTGAACAAGACCTTCCACCAGACCCAGAGGCAAAAAAATTATTTAAAAGTAGTAGAAAAAATCCTAGAGGATTAAACTTTAGTGATAAGCCATCCGGAATGGAAGGAGTTAATTTTAAAAATTCGGAAGAATTAAGAACTGACCCAAATGTTCGTGAAAGAAAAAGATACGATAGGGGAGTTGAAATGGGATTAGATATGGGTCCAGATCTTCCTCCAGATTTAGAAGCAACTGAAGCTTTGCATAATGCCAAATATCTGTTAGATACTTCTTACGGACCCAGAGGCAGAGTAAAAGGAGATAGAGAAAAATGGGTTGGTACTAATTCAGGACCAGATGAATATAATAGAAGGGTAAGAGGAGCAGAGTTAGAACAAGAAGAATATGAAGATTCTCTCAGAGGTAAACTGGACCATACGGCTAGTTCCTTAAACAATACTAGTATTGATCTTCAAAATACACTTAATAAAAATCCATTAGGAATAAGAATTCCGTTTTTTAATATTCCAAGACCAAGCGATGCCCTTGGGATGAGGATACCAAGGGAAGGACCGTTACCCCCAGCCGCAGAGTGAGTTTTTTCTCAGATTTCTTTATTTTTAAAGCTAATCGTTTTTCCGGGTCTACCTTTTAAACGCACAGCATTTTGTGCTATAGGATGTAATGTTTCAATCATTTTTGGATCTTTTGCCATCATATCCATAATTACACTATGAAAAATAGGATGACCTACGGCATATTTAACTGCTGCTTCGTGGTTTGATTGAGCAGCATTCAAAATTACATCTGTAATCCTTCTTTGATGTTGTTTTAGCCATGATTTATCCAATGGATCTAAATCATACGAAAACCCGGGGGTAGATTCCACAGGATATTTTATGGTATGATTAATTCCAGAAGTTATTTTTTTAATTACTTCTGGATGTCCAGTCTTAAGAGCAGAGTCAATAACATCAATTCTGTCTGCTTCATTAAAATAAGGAATCACCCTCCCCTCGTCATCACGATCTTGATCTTCAGTATCTAACCTTTTAACAGCTTTTTCAAATTTAGGATGACTAGTAATTGTATGAAGTAAAGAAATATAAGCTTCGCGTGCTCGATCAGAAGTTGCTGAATCTGCAATTGCAGCAGACGTTCTCTTTAAAACATATCCAAAATTTTCAAAAATTTTTGGCTTATATCCGGGAGGAACCCAGCCGGGGTAGAGCATCATTCCGGGTACTCCCGAATAAATTAAATGATTTATTCTTCTAGGATCTTTCATAACATGTTCGACCATATGTGGATCAAGCATTAAATCAGCCCTTATCGTACCACTAGTTTCCTTCATATGCGTATAAACATCTAAACCAATTTGAAGATTTTCATGCTCCTGATTTTTTAAGTAATTGCGTAATGTTTCTTCAATAGTAGAACTTGACTTATCTGGAAACATCCACGAAGCAGCTACATCTGCATCCAATTCTCCTGAATTAATTTTATCGAACATACTAAAATTTTGATTTTGTTCAGCAGATTCAATCACATAACGACCAAAATTGGGAATCATGTCTATTCCTCTGGGTCTGCGAACACCTACTGTATTACGACCAAAATTGGGAATACCTACTGTATTACGACCAAAATTGGGAATCATGTCTATTCCTTTAAAATTAGGAATTTGGTCCATTCCCGGCAGATTAGGCATTGAAAAATTTTGATTTATAGAACCATATTTCTCTAAGATTTTTCTTAGTTGATCATTTTGCTCTTGTATCTGTTTTATTTGGTGTTTTAAATTTATGTTTTCTGGGAATGACATATTCTATTTAGTAACCGAATGGTGCAACATAATTTACTCTACCAGTTTTCTTTTCCTGTTCTTTTCTGTCCCTCATAATTCCTGCCATTCCGCTTTGTATTCCCTTTACCGCATCAGTAGTAAGTTGATCGACTGGACCACCACCCAAGACATACTGGGCAGCTCCTAATGCCTTATCTGCTACATCAAGTTCTGCTGGAGTCATTCTTTCAAATGCTGCTTTGGATACTTCTCCGACTGCATCAAACACTCCTAATTTCTCTGCGGCTGGTTTGACTCCATACTCTCCCGCAAGACCACCAGCAACACCAGCGGCCATTGCTGGTCCTGGTTTTAAATTGCGTGTTACTAAATCTGTTGGATCAAGAACAGCAGATGGTACATTGCGAATTGGACTTTTTAGTTCAGGGAATTCACCAAAGCCTTCAGGAAACGGTGTTAACTTTTCATCAAAACTTAAATCTTTACTAAAACCACCTCTACGAGCAATTTTAGCCATTTCTTTTTCTCTTTCGGCGTATCTTTGCGCTGCGGCATCTAATTCATACATTCGTTTGAGAATAGGATCCGTTTCTGCTGCTGCCTTTTCAGCTGATGTTCTTAAATCTATTTGGTTATACCAAGCATTTGGATCAGAGTCCATCATTTTAATTTGTTCAGGAGTAGGCTTGGTAAATCTACCACCATGAGTTGTAAATCTTTTACCCGGTTTTGAT
>Ga0194115_10004994_pt1 | contig 13987 bp, 11 predicted proteins | sample TA2MahsurfametaG_3_FD_148656 | JGI IMG/M metagenome (GOLD analysis project Ga0194115, IMG submission 148656) | Freshwater microbial communities from Lake Tanganyika, Tanzania - TA2015002 Mahale S4 surface | ecosystem: Environmental > Aquatic > Freshwater > Lake | place: Tanzania: Lake...
AGAAACTTGGAGTATTGACAATTTTCCATCCTTTTACAATGGAGGGTTGATTGTTTTCTTCCATATTCCAAAGACTGGTGGGACTACCATCCGACGAAATCTTGAACACATGGAACAAGTCGAGTACATCTTCGGTAGCAACTATTCAGTGTATGAGCATGGAGCTGCGAAGGTGGAAGATGCTGTAGTACACGGGACGAAGAATGGGACAATCCTATTCTATGAACTTCATGCGAACGATGTACCCTCCTTTTACCGGATGCGGAAACGATTAGAACGATGGAGGAATACTGCCCAACAAAGTGGCGTCCCAATCTTTTTCTTTACACTTGTTCGTGATCCACTTGCATTTGCCTTTAGTCATTTCAGTTTCTTTCATCTTCAAGAAAGAAATCCGACGTTTGAACGTTGTCATCCAACGGAGGAAAACTTTCTACGGTTATCATTATGGAATCCACAATGTCAGTTCCTGTACAAGGGAGAAGCATCGATCCGGCGTCAACAAAGGACACAAACTTTCATACAACCAAATGAATGTCATGACGTCCAACAAAATATGTGGCAATTCCTTGACTGGGTCGGTACGACCGAAAGCCTTTCTCAGGAGACCTTACCTCTCCTTATGAAACTAATGAACTTGCCAAACGACATTGTCTTCCGACGATTCAAAGTATCCCATGAGAGCGGGGAGACACTAAGGCCGGAAAATGTCACTGAAACGACCATCGCAAGTATTCAACATAGGTCTTCCCTGGATTATCTACTCTACGAAAAAGTGAAGAGAACCTACAGATATCCACAGGTAGGCTTGTGCCATAGCGAAATGACGATGATGCCTTCCTTAGTCGCCCAAGACTCATTGTCGCAAATCACCCCCTAAAACTCCGCTGACGCCTCTAGCCTTAACATACCACCCACATTGTAGCAGCTGGTGACACTCGAATATTCACTTCCTCCTCGTTGTCTGTAGACAAACTGAGTTCCATTGCAATGTGCTCTATTGATTCAAATAGTGATTGTCCCAAAAATCCATCGAAGAACATTGCGCGATGACGCCGTTGGGATCACCCAACCGATTTCTAGTAATGTCTTCTGAATTTTCGGCCATTCCAAGTCATTTGGATCGATGCGCACACTTGATCCATTAAATCTGGACTGTGTTTGATAGTCGAATCATGTTCTGATAGCTGTCGTGAGATCATTCATTCTTCGAAACCCGATAGTTCCACATGATGTAATCGGCAATATCCCAAGCTGAGCGGTACTATTGTCCAGTGACGGACAATAGCAACGGCTGACAGGCTATAGCAGAGCACACCGGGCACCCCACTAGCTTCACGTGTATGTATCGCCAGTTGTCTTAACGACACCCAGTATCCTCTAGACTGACCAATCCACAGGGTTCTTCACTGGAGAAAAAGAGTATCTGGAGAAGGATGAAAAGGTTTTGGTTTGACGTCAGCCCGTCAGGAAGCCTCCGAGTGATGCGTGGGAGCGAAGAGTGACTGTCGGAGGTTTCGTACTATAGTGCGGATGTTCGGAAGAGAGGCCGTTCCTTTTCCTATAGGAAGCCTCCTTCACTGCAGACTGCCGCAGGAACGTGCTGATTGTGAGTTGATCCTTCGGGTGTCATGTCGGGGTCGACAGCATCTTGGTTGGTTGCGAAAGTAAGCCGACCAACACCCAGATTCCGGAGCACGAATGCTTGCAAAGATGGGCAGGTTGATTGTTGCCAATATTTGGCTATGATACCTGTACCCGAGAAGAATTCCTGCAGTGTTGGTGAAAGTAGCGAGGTTTGTGGACCGACTGAACTTCATCTTGAAGGTAATACAATATTTGTATTCGGCCATGAAATGAGCTGGCTATCATTTCACCACATTTATGAATGGGCATAAGGTGTTTGATCCACAGTCGTGACAAGTCCTTCCCACATCCACTGTTGCAGTCGATTCTACTTGCTTGCTTTTTCTTATGGATGGCATGGCGTGACAGGGCATGGCGTGGCGTGGCAGACAGGCCACGAGGAATCTTCATGTGGCTGTCTCTACAGAGGGGATACGTTTTGATGCTAGCACTGTGGCGGTCACCGTTCCATTTGACAAAATTAAGAACGTGGAAGTGGCACCCTACCAATTTTGTTGCAAAACCTATCCGTTGCTTTCTGTTGTGACTGTCCATCGAGAGCTTGCACCCACGGAGATGTCTTGTTGCCAAACCACCAGCAAGTTTAAAATCAATGCTATTTGTCGCGGGCAGGAATTTGCCGATCTCGTCATGGCACTCAAGGATACCAAATTTCAGTGGACCTATGAAGGTTCCGCTGCTACGATGTCGTTGGTGAAGGGTACGGAATTGCCTGACATGTCTACCAAGATCGCTAACATGGAATGTGTCTAGATCGTGTACTTGTGGTGCAACGGGAGCCTTTCCCTTCTCTCGTGTGCAGAGCATTAAACTATCCTGTGATTACATGCCATTTCATATCATGACGTATCGCAAAGAATATTTATTGCGATCAATTATTCACGGTTTCAAATCGAATCCAGCGGATCGTGGTCCTTTGGATAGCAATTAAAGTTTTAGGAAAAACTTCTTGTCTTGATGGGTCGGTTGCGACGACAACGCGGGGGGGAAGTCGAGCCACTCACGGCGGGCTATAACTCTAGAAACAGGTTTTATGTCGTAAATGAACCCCGTTGAGGCCTTAATCCCTACCACATTATTGAACCGACGTTTTAGCTGTCGGTGACACCCGAATGTTCACTTCCTCCTCGTTGTCTATCGACAAACTGAGTTCTACTTCCACTTGGTTCATGGTTTCAGATCGTGATGACCCCGAATACTCATCGAAGAAATTAACAAAACGATCGGCATACGCCACTGGGCTCACGCAACTTGGTTCTAGGCCTTTTCGATTCTCAAGGCGACGGTAGGCTGTTTCAATACGTTTGCGAGCATTGTATTGTTGTAGAATATCGATGATGCCCATGTAGTAGATCTTTCCCTCATAAAGTCGTTCACCTTGAGGTCCCTTCCAAGTCATAGGCATAGATGCGCCTGATATGTCCATCATAATACCGCCGTCCTTTCGATCCGACAGTGGTGGTATGAAATCAGGAATGTTCCATAGGCGAATCATGGTCTGATCACCATCTTGAGAGCCCTTGTTTCTTGCGTTCATTCTTCGAAAACCGTTAATGTCGTAGAATCTATGGAATGGCCAGTATATTTGTTCCACCGTCTGTTCTTTCTTCAATTCGATATCGTCGTTTACCTGTACATTTTGTTTGTTCGCGTTTTTTGCCTTATCATGCTCCTTATGCCTTTCAGAGCCTTCTAGGAAGCTACAATCATCCTCTTCCTCAAAAAGACCAGCAAACTCCAGGTTCTTTCCAGAAAACGTGGTTTCACGAATATCACTGATAAGTTTTCGAGTGTCGCCTTCCAGCGAGTTGGTCCGGCTGTGTTGGCTACCCACAGAGTTTTCGCTTCTCCCAAAAAGAGATCCACTACGCTCTTGATCTCTCACAGAGGCCGCGGCTTGCTTCATGGGGTCAGAACCCTGACTTGTTCGCCCGGAATGTTGACGCTCCTTTATCCTGAATCCTCCCTCTACCACTTGGACCTTGGGATCACGTGGCGGGATGTGGTGGATACCTATCAGCATCGAGTAATCCATGATTTGCATTCGCTGGAGAAAGTTACAGTCTGAGGCGATTTGTGCCCGTACCCGCTCACGGACGTTGGACGAAAAGTTGAATGCCTCCTCTGGTAGCCTAGCCCGAAGATCATTATCTTTCAACACATCCTGTCCTGGTTCGGCTTCGCGACCGATTTCGGAACCCTTCAGATCGTAAAATGTTTGAAGGGATTTGTCGGTGTAATAAACTGAATTCATAATGACAAATTTGACATTCCGTCGAAGGTGATAAAGCTTGACACGATACATTCCCAGAAACTTCGTAATGAGAGTATTGGGATTTTGAGTGCAGTGGCGAAAGTAATGGGGCAATACTACGAAGGAATGACGAACAAATGTGAGATTCGGATCGCCACAAGAAATGAAGGTAAGGGCTGGTAGCTGACTTACTTCGTCGAAGAAATTTGGATTCGGCGTTTGTCATGGTCTTGATCATGTACTTTCCATCACTGGAGTAGAAGAAAAATTGACCGCTCTTGGCATTGGAAATAAATTCAATGAAATTGGCATTACCACAAACAGAGAGCAGGAAATCGAACTCGTTTACTCCAAACATTCTTCGAAGATAGGCGAAAGCGACGGGTGCGTAATCCTTAAACTTGAATGTGTGGGATAGTTTGTGTGGTGGCGTCGTGGCGGAACCCTTGGGCGAAAACTCATACTTTTCCTCCGCCATGAAGTCTTGTGGCGATAATAATTTGTTTCGATCCGATGATGCAATAATCGTATTCGTGCGTGCAATGGATGTTCGGACTCCTAACATCACTGCAATCGACAATGCATAAAGTTCGTGTCGTCTATCAATCACCTTGCCTTTGACGTAGGACTTGCGTTTGTCCTTCTTTCCCTTTTTGTTTTTGCGTCGCCAGCGCTGTAGCTGCAACAAATTATGGGGATCAATGGCCCCCATAAGTTTCCGTCCTGCATCCATAGTACCTGCCGTCACCTCAAGAGGAATGTCCTTAATTTCCGAATTGGGCTGTTCCTTCGTAATTCGAATGGTTGACCCATCCACGTCTTGTCTAACAGCGTATCGCTCCGAAGCATGGGCATCTGAAATCAACATTGGTTTTTCTTGTTCATGAGCATCACTAAAATCTGAAGCAATCGAATCATCTTCTTTTGATGCCTCTGCGACGGCTAGTATAGCCGCGTCCATGGCTTCCATCTGCGACATGGTCATACCTGGCGGGATCCGGGGTGGTTTTCCACGTCGATTTCCGCTTTGACCTCGTAATGTGAGCCGCTTTGCGACCTTACGAACTGACTGAGCCCCAACGCTACGGGCTACCTTCCCAACTTTCCCCACCTTCACTGTCGCATTCGCTCGAAGTGCCTCCGCCGCCTCTGTATCGTCACCGATTTCAGGATCCGCCAATTGTAGGTGACTTAGGAGCTCCGTTGGAAGTCCTGGTCGCTGATCCGGCGGTAGATACCCAACTTCAAATCCTACCCCAGGTTTAAGCTTCATGTCCATCTCGTACTCTCCGTTGGTTCTATGAGAGAAGTCCAACCCATTTTTTTCATCTTTCATCCTATAATCGAAGCCAGAATTCCCTAAGTCTGAAGGTAGTGGAGACGGGTTGTGACCCTCACGAATGATCTGCTTCTCGCCTACATCCTCACTCATCATGTGTATGTAAGGAAAACTCTGAAAGCCGACACTACCTGACAATACAATGTACCCTTTCTTGCTTTCCGTCACGGGAGAAAGACAGATGCAATGTACCGATTAAGACGAATCTTGAACCTTATCCGGAGGTTTCCGCTTCAAAGCTCCAATAGAACTATCAACCTCTTCTCCGTTAAGACAAGAAACTGGGGGGGACCGAAGTGATGGGTTATATTTAGGTTGGGAATGAGACCTTGCCAAAATGGGTGGCAACTTGGATGGGTAAAGTGTTGTGACGATTCTTCCGGTCCGAAGACGTTGCTCGGGATTTATTTAGCCTCTCTCTGCTCGATTGTTTTGGAAACCACGGCGCATGGCCTTCCTTACGAAAATCGTGGATATTTTCCACACATAGTCCGACTCGCGTCGGGCGGGTTCCGATAAATGTTCATAGCATATGAAAGACGACTACATACTTATGTACACGTACGTATGGTGCACAGGTGGTTTTGTCCATGGACAAAGAGGTCTGTCATACTAGAGCATTTGAGATCAGAGCTACTTTTGTGTCCTACTATGGTTAGAATTGATCCCGACGGGAAATCACCGAGTATGTTGTCGTCGGGGCGATTGCACCAGCCGCGACTGTGTCGACCAACCAAGAAAAGTAGACGATAGTTGAAGATTCTCTATCGATGATACCTCGACGCTCCAATATAGGAAGGATACAATCATGGAATTCTTCCTCATCAATCTCCTCCGGTACCAGGACAATCGAACGATCAGGGCGAGTGTCAGCAGAAAATGAAGCTACTATCGCTAAGCCTATCGCTCGTCCCAGGGCGACGGCCTATCGACCACGAAGCACAAGATTGCAGTATAAACATGGAACAAAATCGTAAGGAACTTGTCGAGAAAACCAATACGCGATGACAAGTATACTAACCTGGCCACTTGTAAGGGAACGGAAGTGGATTAGCCCTGAGGGACAATCTCCTTCGTTGTCGTCAAACTGTTGTGTTTCTTCTGTATCATTGTTGACACGTAGCTCGGCGAAAGACTCTTCTGAGATCACTATACCTTCATACCCTTGAAGCAGATGACGTCGTCCCCTTTTGATACGCGGGTCACAAGGTGATTCTGACATTGACATCCACCAAGTCGCCCGACGAAGCCACTTCTTTTCTGGGGACTGTCCTCTTCGTAGACCTCCGACATCATAGAGCAACTGTGTATCTCCCCAAATGGACTCGCTACAAGAGTCGATCAGAGAAATGCCGTTGGCCAGTGCACTCAAATACTCAAATGTTCGATGACAAACTTGGATCGTTGAAGAATGAGTTGCATCATGGAAAGGATGTTTCTTGGTATAGCTTCGAACCTTGAGGACGGCATCACTGTCACGTAAAGCGTTCCGTTCCTTTGTGTCATTTGCATCGGAGTTCGTATCCGTACCTCGTAGACCACGAATCGGACTGTCGAGGCATCGACTGGGTACCATGTGAGTGATTCTTGGGCTTTTGTTTTTCCCATCACGTCCGATAGCATGGTATCTCCTTGGAGATTGTACCTCATTAGTAGGCGTGACGAAGTGACTATTCTCATCTTGGAGGATCTGTGGCTTCCTTGCAGAGACCATGTACGACTCGGTCAATGGGCTTAGATTTCGAAAGATCTCACTACACTCTCCCTGCGGAGACGTCAGGCGATCATCATTATCATCATCTTGAGTGTCGTTCAGGTTGTCGCGTCGCTTGTCTGGATTCCCATGCGAAGAAGGAACATGTTCACCCTCTGGCGTGGGATAGTCCTTTTGCGTTTCTTGACGTTGTGGCACCGCGAATATGTTGGTCTGAATATCCGACCTTGGCAGGATAGCACCGGGAAGAATCGGTTCGGAAACTTCGCCTTCCAATGTCTGTTGTCGTTTTTTCGTAGACACATGGTTCCTCGACAGACAAGCTGAGATTTCTTGGTCTTGAAACGCACTTTGTAGAGTAGGAACTGCTTCTTGGTCATCCCCTACTATACTCGTCTGGTCCCTAACGGTCTCGTATACATAATCTGCCTTATCGAAACGATTTGAACGAAGATGTAGACCCGGAAAGATCTTGTCAAAGTCTTCTGTATTTGGTAGTATCTGCGTGGAAGGGGTTGATTCGTTCTCTTCATCTTCTAGGCGTTGAATGAGGTCCTTTGGATCAGGAAGGAGGAATTCAAAATCTGATGTAGGGGGGATCGAAAACTGCAAATTTGATTCATCTCCAGACTGAGTGGATTGTGATAATGAGTTCGATGTCACACTTTTGTTCCTGTTCGATGGAGGGAGGAGGAGGAGGTCATGATGTAATGAACCATTGGATGTCAATCGTCTTACACACTTCGAACTAGTAGTGGACGATTCGAACGATGGCCCGACGCTTGTTCGACGAATGGGTGGTGAAACCAACGTCGTCATCAAGACGTCTGAACAGGATGATGACTGCGATTCCTTCTTGAAGGGACGTTGACGCTTCTTCATTCTTCCTTCTGTGGAAGGATCATCCGTAGTAGTTGCAAGAACATCGTCCTTTTGAGACATTTTGGATCGAATCAAGGATTCTTTCTGTCGAAGCGAATTGTAATGGGTTGGTGTCATCGTCGTCGTCGTCATACCCGTAGGGATGGGTATATTTCCTGAGTTTTCTGAGAAGAGCCGTCCTGGGATGATGTTCTGCAATGCTCTTCCATTATGGTAGCTGTTATCGCGCACATTTTCCTCCAACGGATTGTCATAGCAACAATCTTCTCTATCATCATTGTCTTGGAGAATCTCCAAACTCTGATCCGCCACCGACATATCATGATCCTGTGTCATCTTCTTGGACAAAGGAACAGAAGTACCAGCATTGATAGGAATCGATGAATCTTCATCGTGGAGGGCTGTCTTTGGTTTTTGGTTTTCCAACATGTCATTGTCAACCTCCGTCTCCTCCTCATGTTCTTCTTCTACATCGTCTCCTTCTTGTTCCATTCTTTGTCTTTCATATGCTTGAAGTAATTGTTGTAAAATCCAAACAATTCTACCAGGATCATTAGCAGATGAATCATGTACGTCGATGGATGGTCCATTGATATGACGGAACAAACTTCTTCTTTCCTTCGTGTTCGTGGTATCGGATACTAGTAAACATGTGGAACAGAGTCGTCCTTCTTGTCGGTTGTTGTTCTTGACATCATCAAGTAAATATATTTCACTGATAGATGAAAAGGTTTCATGACAGCATTGACATGTGATGAGATTCTTCCATTGGTCAAAGGCACGTTGACAAAGGTTGATGTTCTGGGTGAGAATGGTATTTGAAGAGAATGCTCCAAAAGGGCCTACGTTCGAAGGCTTTGGCGTCATGGTAGGGGGAGGATCCGTCATATCATCGCTTCATCCATGGAGGTGTAGAAATCAAAAATGCTCCGCTCGACGCCTTCTTTCGGGGTTTCAAGTTGTCTTTAACAGGTATGGCGATTTGGAGGATATACGGTGGGAAGTCCCCCACCCATTGCAGATCTGAAAACGCAGACTTTGATCGTACGAATCAAACCAGAGTGGCGAGAGGCCACAATGGCACTTCTTTGCCTGGTAGCTACGCTCTTTTTCCACTGCGGGATCACCGAAGGTGGATTCTTCAGCCAGTATGTTCGGAAGCATCGAGGAGATGTGGATGGGAGCGCTTGGACTACAATTTCATTTCTCGATTTTTGACATGCCTTAGAATTGGGTACCAAAACTATCGGACGACGAAAACTAACTGAAAGTTAGAAAACTTGCGGTAATTGTCTTTCGCCTACAGTAGTTTCTTCTTTAAGGGGTTGCATTAGCAGCTTCTTCTGCCTTTTTCGCTCGTTCTTGTTCATCTTGTGCCAATACAAGTTGACTTGCTTCAATCCCAGCAACAATTTTAGCAATTTCTGGTTTCGTACCCGATACGACGACGGTAGCGACGGATTTCGCTACCTTGGGTTGATATCCTAGTTCAAAGACAGTCGTTCCATCTTCTGGTGCAACGGGGACTTCAATTTCTTCAATGGAATATCCCTCAAAGGTGGGTGCTGTCGGACCCTCCAAAACGAAGCACGTAATAGGCATCGATTGAGGTGGTGAGACCTTGGGACAACGATCAAGGTAGGCCAAAAGATCAGGTGCTAATTTGGCAGAATTGGAAATAATCCGGACCCCCGTCATCGTTGTGGGGACGTGACCCTCAGGACAATACAAATGATCTGCCAAGGAAAGATTATCACGGACCGATTGACAGGCAGAATCAAAGTCTTCAAAGGAAAGGGTTGCACCACCTGCTTCTGGGATAGCCTTATTTGCAGTCTTAATCTTAAGTGCCTTGGTCGTAGGGGTTAAACCTGCAATCTTTACATCCAATGGCTTATTCATCCGAAAGGCACTTCGCTTTAGGGGTGTAACACCATCTCCATTCAAACACCAATTGAATTCATATACCATACCAGGATATTCATTCGGAAAGGCAGAAGATTGACCAACCCGTTTGAGAGTATCAGGGAGACCTCCAGTCCATTCAGGGACCACGGATGCTTAAAATAGTTAGACAAAACATAAATACCAAGAAAGAATGAGAGACGTGATGCCGAGAAATGCGAGAGAAAAGAAACGATGGAAAAAGGCTGGTCGGCATTCTCAATTTCGTATTCGACGACACTATTTCTGTATTCGTCACGTGGAAAATTTCGTATTGTTGATACGGTCTGTCGTACGCCGATTGGACCTATCATACAACACACGCACACAAACACAACTTACAAAAACTACAAAGAGTGTTTTTCGAAAGCACTCTTCGGCTGCATAGTGCTGCCGATCGGATGATGAATACCATAATGACACCACAGGTCGTCTAGAAAACAAGGAACGATACACCGAGCCGATACTACCACACTTTGTGATGTTGACCGGTGGTATCGTATTTGGATCTGCTGATTTTCACATCCCAGCCTCGCGGGAAGACAACTTGTCCCCCCACACGAACGTTGACTTTTCCGATTCATTCGAAGCGATGACGTAAAATGTGTCGTCGTCTTGCAGTCGTCAGTGGTGGGTAGGAAATTGTGGCATTTCAAACTGGTCAAACTGGTCGGAATTCTATGATGTTGGACGCTTTGACACGTATTGTACGAAGCAAGGCCAAGGCACACTCGGTACGTTCGCCAGAACTTTGTAGGACCTCAAATTCACTACAGTCACCATTTTTCTTGGCATTTGCGACTTGCTTTCCTTCTGTTCCCTTCCATTCCATCCCATCTCTATGAGCTGTCCATAGCTTTCAATCATGGTGATCGAAAATGAAGAAATCGAAGGGGGCGGAGGTGGAGGAGGCTGGCCGAACAACCCGAACAATGTTGACATCAACAATGGTACTGATCGAGCTGCGTCACTCAATGTCAATGTCTCACAGGCTCAATTACGACAACAGGCTCATGCCCCAATACTAGGCCTTGGAAACGCTGCTGCTGGCGTCGTTGGTGGTGGCGGTGGTGCTGCTGCTGCTGGTGGTGGTGGTCGAGGTGGAACCAATCGTGCCCCCTCCGCCGTTGCCGGCGGTCCCGCTCGTCGGATGATTCTTCCTGGATTGCAAAACTTGAGTGTCCCGGAACAACAACAGCACCAAGTGCAGCAGCAGCAGCAACAACAACGATCATTGTTGTCTTCGATTCATGTACCGGAATGTGGGGAATGGGACAGTCCCACATCGGCGAATAATACGAGTGGATGGTCGATCGTAGAAACGAATGGAGGGACACCCCCCTCGGCGCGTTCATTACATGCTGCCGCTGTCTTGAATGGTGTCCTCTATGTATGGGGTGGATATAATGGTGATCGATTAAATACCTTCCATGCCTTTTCCTTTGCAGAGAAACGTTGGAGTCCAGTCCTACCAAGTACCAGTGTCTCGAGTGGACCAAGTCCCCGTGATCGACATGTTGCTTTTGCCTATGGGAATTCATTCTATATCCATGGTGGATTTGATGGGACCTCACGTGTATCTGACTTTTGGGGATTTGATTTTTCTTCTATGCAATGGAGGGAAGTTGAAGTTTTAGGTGGACGTCCACCCTCTCCACGACATTCTCATGCGGCAGTCGTCTATCGACATTCCCTTTTCGTATTTGGTGGATATGATGGAAGTTACAAGTAAGAGATCTTGTTTTGTTCTTGTTGTTTTGTTTGATGATATTGTTGTTGGGAAAGCTGACTCATGGTATTTTCCATTTCCAAAATCCCATTGATCCTCCTCTCACTCAACAAATTTTGTAGATCCGACCTTCACGAGTTTGACTTTACCCATTCAGAATGGACAGCTGTACCAGCTGTCGGACGTCGACCACGAGCACGATATCGTGCGACAGCCGTCGTTCATATGAATTCCTTAATCCTTCATGGTGGTCATGATGGGACAAGACATTTGTCCGATACACATATCTTTGACTTTGATACCAAAACCTGGTCGGCCTTGATTACCGAAGGTCCTATCCCTATCCCCAGAGACTCACATGTTAGTGTCGTTCATGGAACTTCGATGTATGTCTTTGGTGGAAGTGCTGGATCAGCCATGAATGACCTCCATGAGTTGCAGTTAAGTCCGAATGCCATGGCACCGTCAAAATGGTACGTTTTTTTCTAACGTGGAACGATAGATACGACAAGTCCTAGCTGACTCTCTATTTTGATTTCGACCTCTCGTGTTCGCAGGCGCGCAGTGAAATCAAGGTTGAACGATCAACCTAGTCGTCGCTTTTGTCACGTGGGAGTCGTCCACAACGAATCACTCTTTGTATTTGGAGGATACGATGTACGTTTTACTTTCTGTACTCGTTGCTGATGGGATGAATCGGCGGATTTGAAATGTTCTCACCTTGACAGCATTCTTTCTTTTTTCCTTTTTTCCTTTTTTCCCCTTTCTTTGGGAATCGTCTCTAGGGTACGGAACGATTGAATGACTTTGTACGCTTCGATTTTGCTATACATGATATGGGCTTTGAGATTCCCCCATCGACGTTGATTCAAGAATTCTTGTCTCTAGTCGATTGTGAAACCCTATCGGATGTCCAATTCATCGTCGAGGGGACACCCGTCTATGCACACAAATTATTGTTGATGCGATCGTCCTATTTTCGTGCACTCTTCCTGGGTGATATGAGGGAATCGAAAATGGCAACGATACATATTGAACAGGTCTCTCATCCAGTCTTTTTACAAGTCTTGGAATATTTGTATACTGATCAACTTATGGTCCCCTTTGATAGTGCGATGGAATTGTTTGAGGCAGCAGATTTATTCGATATCCCCCGTCTCAAAACGATTTGTGAAAAACGAATGTTACAATCTATTTGTATCGAAAATGCGGCAGGAATCTTCCATGCCGCCGATATGCATTCGGCGACGTCTCTACGGGGGAAGACGAAAAAGTTTATCCTTTCTCACTTTGAAGATGTCTCCAAGACACAATGCTTTGAGGAAATGGGACGTTGTAATATTGATCTTGTGTTTGAATTGTTGCGAAGTCGCTAGAGGGCGACGTTTCGTGACTCGAGAGGTAGAAGAAGTTCCTTTTCGAAGTCTCTGCTCTCGTTTGGCAAATCAACACTATCGAAGGCTATAGGGTATAACGACGACTCAATACCATACATTTTTTTGGGATTTTTTCATGTTTTTTCATTTCGTCTATTTTCATGTATTTTTTTAATCATCGTCATCATCTAAATCCAATTGCTTCGTAATGGCCCATTCGGCAAATTCATCAAAAAGGATTTGACCACCACCATTCCCATCAATTTCTTGAAAGGATGTTTCGGGATCTTCAATCGTTACTCCCCAACCCTCTAGGAGTGGGACTGCCTTTTGAAATTCTTCCATATTAATTCGATGATCCTCCCCATCATCAATTTCATCAAACATTTGCCAAACTTCAAAGTACTTTGCCAGGTAGACTAGAAGGAGACGGAATTCGATCTTTTGGACGAAATCCGGTCCAAGATCATCACTCCCTCCTGCCTTGGCATTATGTGCCTTCTTCGCAGCCTGAAAGGCTCTCATAATGACTCTTTTACATTCAAAGATTTCATACAATCCTAAAACATCCCGACATCCCTTGTCAATTTCAGCTAAGGAAAGATAGCCATTGCCGTTGGGATCAAACTGATCAAAAAGCTCAGCACGTTTTGCCTTTTGTTCTTCCGTCCGTTCAGTGGGTAACTTTTCACTGATCGCCGCCCAATCGATGTCCTTCTTCATTGTTACTATTGTGGTTGTGGTAGTGGGTGTCTAGAATCAAAACCTCTGGATGGATCGGGGCGTTGTGAGTGAGGTAGAACATGGACAGCACGCCGTTGGATTCGTGCGGGAACGAGGAGAAGAGAGGGGTTCGGCCAAATGGCAGTCAGAGGCGAAGGGTCTGGCCGTCCACCAGACACTTCCAAATATTTGCTAGCATCCCGTGGGACCGTCCATCTCCGAGATCTAGACTAATGTTTGACAGCCAAAGATTCACTTCTTGTCGCCAAAGCAGGACTCATACACGATCCAACTGTCCTGGGCGATTTCATTCTCGTGTAGTCGATAACTCATAATATTTGTTTTACAAAAACCTTCATCAGTTACAGTAACGAGATTA
>Ga0194115_10004995_pt1 | contig 13986 bp, 11 predicted proteins | sample TA2MahsurfametaG_3_FD_148656 | JGI IMG/M metagenome (GOLD analysis project Ga0194115, IMG submission 148656) | Freshwater microbial communities from Lake Tanganyika, Tanzania - TA2015002 Mahale S4 surface | ecosystem: Environmental > Aquatic > Freshwater > Lake | place: Tanzania: Lake...
TGTTGATTAGATCCGTTTTGTCATGTAGCTATATCCAATGACAATGAAGCTTAACAAAGGATGAAATATTAGATGATTGAACATAATATCGTAAGTAATGGCTCTTCTGCTCACAAGATACAGTTCTCTATAATTTTTCATATCTGCAGGAAAGATGTCTTTGTTCAATTCTTTGAGGACATTATTGTTCCAGAACATCCCCAAGGGTCTGCCGATGAAGATCCAGAATGGGAGGGGCGAGATGTAAGAACCTATAGTTAGTTGTTGATTATGAGCATATAGAAACAACGATATACCAGAGCCATAGATCAGTGGCTGTAAAATAGCTGCTTTCATATAATAAGTTTGTATATTATAAAGATAAATAATTCTGTTAATAAGAATGTATTTTAGAAAATATGATTCAAATTAATCAATCAGTCCACTTGATTTTCTTTCCGTTTGACCAGAGTCCTGCCCTCTAAACTCCTTCCTTGTTTCTATAAACTCCTCTTCCGTCTTGTTTTCCATTCTTCCAGAGACCTTTGTAGCACCTTCCGTCAGGCCACATGAACTATCCGTATCCTTATTTCTTCTCATTTATGTACTATCCTTCATATTTTCTTCCGTCTGACCAGACAAAAGTGCCTTTCCCATGCATTTTGTTATTTTTCCATAAACCTTCGTACTATCTGCCGTCAAACCAGGTGTATCTTCCATACCCTTCGATATTGTTTGAGCTAAATTAGCCTTCATACTTGTTTCCATCCAGCCAACAGAAATTTCCATGTCCTTCTTTCATGCCCTGTACGTAGTTTCCCTCGTACTCAGCACCATCTGCCCATTTTTCGTGCCCATATCCATGTTGTTTGTCGTTGTGCCACTCTCCAGTATAAGAAGTACCGTCTTGGTGAAAGTAGACACCTTTTCCTTATGCTTTATCGTTGAGCCATTAGCCTTCATAAACATCTCCTCCAGACTGAATAAGCCTTCCTTATCCGTTGGCCATATCATCTTTCCAATATCCTTCGTAAAAGGTTCCATCTTTCCATATTTGTTTGCCCCTACCATTTCTTTGGTTGTCCTTCCACTGTCCGTAATAAATGACTCCGTTTTCGAGTTCTACTGGAGTTTTCCATTCAAAGGGAAAAGATTAGCTAAACTGGAATTAACCTAATCTCAAATATGTATTTTTGACTGCTTCAGGGCAAAGTTTAGATAATTATTAAAAGTTGAGCTTGGAATTGTTAGCGGAAGCATCGGTGAGGATGTCGACTGGCACTTCTGATCCAGTACTGATAGTCTTGCAGGCTTAGCAATTACCCATTAAAATCCGTTAAAATATTATTTATATAATTCATTTGAATCAAAATAAATGAATCATCTATAATCATGCATTTCTTGCACTTTATATACTACTCAGTTTTTAGCCAGCAGAACGGGCAGTGCAAAAGGTATCTTTACTGCTGCTGAGGCCAGACTACATTTGGCTGAACACAGTCTCTATCTCGTCTCGAAGTTCGTTGATAGTCTATTAGATGGCTCCTCCTGAGTCACCCTAGCCTAAGGCTGGGAACCACTAGACATCATCCTCTTTCACTTTCTTGTCTATAACATACTCAAGTCCTGTAAAGTCAGTGGAGCTCTTTAGTCCAAGCACGTAAATGTAATATAGATAGTTCCAGAGAAAATGTCTTTGAATATGTTTTTCGAAAGTAGTGCCGGATCTTTACATCTAAATAGAATTATAGTTACTGAAGGTTTATCCATTCCGCAGATGTAACATAGGTTCTACTTGTCTTCTTGTCTCTCTGAATCTTTTTCTTTCAACTCAGAAAAAGCGTCTATCATAATACCTCCAACTATGTTCTGGAACATGATCTCCATGAACACCACAAAAATTATGTCAAAGACGAATCTGCCGAATTAGAACTCAGTCATTGAGTCACCGATAGCTCCACTAGTATATAAGGTCAAAACACAGCCTATGATATCCTCGCATGCATCATCAGGAAGATCGTCCTCCCAAATGACACTTGTGTAGACGTTCAAGGAGACCACATTGAAAACGAGGATAAAGACTCCAGCAAGGAACGACAGAAGGGCCAGTTTTTTGAAATTGTTGAGAATAGCCTTGAAAATGTTAGTGATTTCTGAATAATTGATGAATATATCGAACAAATGGATAGTATACCATTCGACTCCCACAAAGTTACCGAGAATAGTTGCGACAGTGAACATCAAGATGGAGAGAAAACCTTATTAGTATGTAGCAAGCGAATAGAAACTTATAAATATATTTCTTACAATCCAATTATTGGCTATATAGTTTTTGATGGACTTGAAGGTAGGCTCAAAGACTGAAATGGCAGATTTGTAGTAATTTATCAGCAAATCAAAGCCTTATAACTCGCTATATTTCTTCTTTTTGGTCTAGGGCTATACAGTCACTCTTCCTTCCTATTCAGCGCCCTAATTGTCGTACTTCTTTAGTGCAAGATTTCTTCTGAGCATTACCCATATTGACAAAAACCAAAAAGTGCAGAGCAATTGAAGGGCAGCTGCGACTCTTAGCACGATCTCTGACAAATTATTTGAGTAAGTGAATGTTGAGACCCACTCTTCCTTGTCGTGATCCACGATTATAAATAATAGCAACAAGGCACATATAGTAAATGATATGTTTCTGGCTGTGGACCTGACTTGTTCAGCGTATTGGGAAGTTATTTGGAATTTATACTATTTATTGATGATGGGAATTGTCAAAGAACCATATTTCAGCTTATAATTTGCCTCAATTTCTTCGTAGACTTCGCCATTCAGCTTGATCAAGGATGTTTGTTTATCTCTTTGGGTCTATCGCTTGACTCTCATCATTATGCTATCCTTTGTGTCTGGTGACAAGTAATTGAATATAGGATGGTTGGGGAAATATATATTCTGGAGCCCGTACTCTTTGCCATTATGAGAGTTGATCTATATTGATAGGATCAAGGTGTCGAAATTTTTCAAGAAGTGTTAAATGCTGTCATAATTATCAGTTTATTTAACGTAAGCAATAAGTTAAGACCTAAAAAGATCAGCTTTTTATGCTTTAGCTATATAACTCTGATTCGGTCTATCTTTATCAGCATATCCTAGCTATTCGCATGTGTCTTTGAAGACTGCAATTTTCTTCAGAATGTAAAACACTGATAAAATATTCAAGATATTTTCATTGAGCAAGTTTGATTTTTTCTATTCGTCTGAAATATATTGTTTAATCCTTTATTAGTTAAAAGCAGCTATCAATCTCTTTTGATATTAATATTATTTCTAATCTTCTGCCTTGACTACCCCATATTACTAGGCCAAATCACCTAAAATGTTCAACAAGTTCTGCTTCATCACTAGCCATAGGAATTTTGCCTGACATTTTTGCAAGAATTACCATATTAGCTCATTATCATTGCCTTAGAAATTGCAAAGTGCCAACTATATTCCTTTTTGATAGATAGCTCTCAGCTAATTCACTGGCTCGTCTTCACTCTAGGCCACTAAATTAAATTTCCTGGCCTAAAGATTGCTTTAGTCAATGAAAAAGTCAGCCAAATATGAAAGATCTTCGAAGAAAGTAGTTTTCATAAATGATTTTTGATTTTCTATGCACGGTAGCTGACTTATCTAGTTGATGAAATCCAGTAAAGTACTTGGAATTCCTACGACTTTATCATTCATGATCTTGAACAACTTTCTGAGAAGCAAAGTAGTGGTAGAGATGAAATTTACTGAATTAGTCTTTTTTTGAGTTCCTTCAAGGTCATTAGTTTGCTGGAGGAGGAATCTTTTCATTTAATTGTTGCCATTTTCACAGAAAAGTTGTAAGAATCTGAATATTCTGCATAGGGCGAGCTCGTAGTCTTTTTAATTCTTAGCTTCAAACTTATCGATACCTGTATTACCGAACTATTTGATCAAGCTATTGTTCCTGACATCGAAAAAGTCATATCTATCAACAATTTAATAAGCAAAACTTCTCAATTTTCCAACTTATTTAGTCTTTCTGATTTATATCAGCATCGTTCCTATAGAATTTATTAATCTCTCGATATTTAAAAGCATGCTATTTTCAGTATCTTCTGTAAGGACTCTGTTCATGGAGTTTTGACAGTTAGTGTTCCCGTTGAATAAATAAGCAATACCTAGAAGAAGAGTTTCATTGAGCAACTATCTTTTGGAGTCTAGATTGTATGCATAGTATTTGAAAATCGATTCAATAAAGGGCGAGCCTCCACATTATTCGATGATATTCTGTCTTTTGAGCAGCTAACTTTCTGTTTATCCTTCAGGAAGAGCTTATTAGCCTGAATAATAGTCAGGTCCCCATTTGTCTACTGGAAGCTTATAGCGTTGATTTTACTAAACAGCTTCAGTGATGTAGCACCTTGCGATTTTAATTACAAAGATTTTCTCATCATCACTTATCGTATCTTGGTTGTTCATAATCAGTTTAAAGCTCCTGGAAAATATTTACTTCAAAGGAATAACTGGTTGTGTTCTGTTTTCTTTCAGCTTCTTCCACTCAGCATCGTAAAAATCTTTACTTGTGGCATCGATATTAGTCAAGGTAGTCACTAACTTGAAAAATTAGTCTTCTTTTAGCTTTCTGAATACTGGAGAATCATCAATAATATCTTTCACGATGGAAAGTCTTCGGTTCAGTTATATGTTTTCTTAGTTTTCGCTCAAATCGGGTTTAGCTATGACTTTGAAGATCTTTGAATTGGCTGTTTGAATGTGAGGCTTGTAAAGTGAAGATGAGACTTCTCTGAATTTTTTCGACTGGATTTGTTTGAGATTTTCTCCTTGAACTTCAAAAATTAAATCAATATATAATTTTTTGAGCTATTAAGGTGTACCTTATTTGTTCTATCTTCGTGCCAATTTCATTTTCATCTCCTATTTCTTCTTTTTGTCCTTGATGTCTCTGATCATACAGGCTAAATTATTGAAAAAACTTTTGGAATGATCATAAAGATAACTTTTTTTATCGTTTTATGCATCCAGATCATCTTGTTATTCCATGATTGGTTCAGCGTTGGATCGAGACTGTTTCTCCAGATATTTTTCTCCAAACTGCAACATAACTCCATCTATGTTTCTCTTTATTTCCTGTATGAAAGAATTTATAGTAGACTTGTTTGGATAAAGCTTGTTGAGACATCCTAAGTTGTGCAATAATTTCTTAAATTGATCATGAATTTATCTTTGATTTTCATTTTTCTTTTCCTATTTCTCAATTTACCTCTTTAAAACTTTCAAAAAGTCAGGCTTCAGCAACATTTCTTCAATAGTGACAAAAATTTAAAGGATCATCTATATAACTTAACTTTGTGCAAATTTAAATCGAATGCCATTAGGAATTATGATCTAATCGTTTATAAGCTTGTTTTTGTGTAGAAGTATAAGATCATCAAGCTCATCATTGATGATTTTGAATTATTTTCTGATAAACTATTCAAACAAAAAGACATCTCGCTCCTTATTTACATAATAAAGTCTGTTTATGTATGCTCTCAAGGACCTTCGAATTTGCAACCTATTGGTGTCTTTTAAACAGTCTAAACAGTATGTATAGGGATGAATATTCTATAGTTTACCAACGTTAATGAAGTTTTTGCTTTAAACTATTAGAGAAAATAGCTAGAAAAAGTTTGCTACATAGCTTTACTCAGGGTTTAATGAAAAATTATCACGTTTTCCTGTGAACTAAATCTTATTTTTATAAATAAGTTTCTTGAACTTGTTGTCTTGGAACCTGTTCATTAAAGTTTCCTGGTTGATTCTAAAACCTGCGTTTCCCATCAGCAAAATACCTCTTAAGGCAAAAAGTATCTGACTTTTCTAATAATTGTTATGAACGAGGCTCTATCTATCAACATTAAAAATATTATTTGACATGTCTTATTGATCAATTTATACACAGGCCTAAAGAGCTCCATCGATTATGGTTCTCACCAATGAAGTATTGCTGATCAGAAGTTTGTTATCCAAAGATACATAGTAGAGGAAGTTAGCAGCTCCTACCCTTCTTTTTAGGTGGGGCAAAATTAAAGGGACATATTCCATGAGCTTCTGCTTGCTTTCTAAATTGTTGAAGCAAAGAAGAGCAAGATATTGATAGATCGCAAAAAGGATCTTTCTGTGGACATCATTGACTGGATTGTCTCCAATAAGCTTGATGTATGTAATCAAGGGTATGTATATTCCTTCAGCTATATTCACAGCCTGGAAAAGCTTGTTGTTTTTCTCTTTTTCATTAAGGTTATTGTAAACTATATTTCTATCGAAAATAGAGTCACTTACTTTCATCAGCTACTCAATGTTCTTCAGATTGATATCTTACTTCAGAGTTCTGGATAAGAAAAATAGGTCCTGAAGAATACCAGATCTATGAGCGGAGTTCTTAAAAGAAAAGTCAAATTTCTGATTGATTCTGTATGGGAAATTGCCGTCATCATTTTCATGGGCAATTTTCAAGATATTTGGGTTGGTTAACATTTAGAATTTTTCCCTCATATACTTTAAAATTATGTAAACTTAGTTCAAATTTCCCTTGCCACATATGAGTATAGACTTGAATTGTTCAATTAAGTTTTTCCTCTGCTCAAATATCTATCTAAGCATCTTCATAGACGAGCTCAGCAACTTGTCATTGTTGTAAACAGATAATTAGAAGAGAGAAAGTACCAGATATTCAAATTTAGGTCTGTTGTTTTCCTAGCCTTGGTAAAGGTATCGATCTTTGCTCATATCTTCAGAAGGACCCTTGTATTCGAAGGGAGTCAGTTCTTTGAATTTGTTGCACCATATATTTTCCTTGAGCATAATATCTTGGTCTTAGCTGATCTTTTTTACTGAGCCCAGAATAGCTGCATATTAAGACTTGAGAAAAGATTCTTTTGCAGTTTCATTTCTACCTTTAATAACTTAGTTTTCGATCTATAACTCTGGCTATAGTTTATTGTAATCCTCAAAAACCTCAGTAGCTTCGTACAAACCCTTGAAAAAGTTCATCATATACCTTAACCTTATATCTATTTCCAGCTCGTTGATGAGTTTGAATATCTCTGCAGCTCGATTTTTACAACTTATGTTCAAGGAAATTTCAGGTCTATTATAGCTGAAGCTTTATTTGTTGAATTTGACTATTTCCTGGGCCATATTGCTAGAAACTGTCTTGTTATCAAATATCTTAGCATTTTAAGTTTTGATGATTCTCATGATAATCAGAGGAATGAGTTTTCTGAACTGACCAATAGACTACCAGAGACCTAGTAAGATTGTTTATTTGAACAATCCCAGAACTGTGTATAAAATATCGAGATTGGCATTCTATTGATTGCAATCTTCAATAAACCTTGAAATAAAATTCAAGATGTTATTGAGATAAAACTTTTCTTCTTATTATTTCTCTCCTTCAAAGGCTCGCTTAGTTTTATTGATGTCTTCATGCCTTACAATGCCTTTTTCTTCTCCCTGATGTCTGTACCATCTGTTTATGTTCTTGATGGTCTTGATAGGAACAAATTTGCTGTTGTAAATATAGATGTAGTGGGCTATTCTCACAAAAGGTTCGTATACGTTGGCCAAGGGATAAATTTTAGTACCAGTTGCTTTGAGACTCTCTTCATTCAGCTACCTGATCTAGTCATTTAGCTTTGCAATGTCTGGATCAAAAAGTATGACAGCTACGATTTGGAGTGAAACAAGGGCTGAGACGTTTTCTATAGCATTTAAATTTTTATCCATGCATACATCTGCGAGTAGATTGACAAATTGAAGGAAATAATTCCATTTTGGTCCCCAGTCTTTGAAGTACTTATTTATCGAACTAAAGTCTTGCTTTGAAAGAGCTATTTAAACTCTTTTTCCTTTGATTTTGCTCATAGGTTCTTGCGCATTTTCTACTTCGTCATCTTTCATCTAGACTCTAAATCTATAGCAAAATTTATTTTCTTCATCCTTGAAAAACTTATCCAATATAATATTTTGATTTTCCTTAAGAACTCTGGACTCACACTTTATAAAAGTTGAAAAAAGTCTAAGATATTTAGTAGTGAGCTAGCCTCCCTTCATTCTGTTGGCTTCCTTGTAAAAGCATTGAATGAGATCCTATATCTATTGTGGAGAAATGGTGGCCTCAATAGCCTTGGGATTGTTCTGCAAAATGCCCACCAAACATTATTGAATGTATTATCGATTGATGTTTTTAGAGTGCTTTAGGAAAATGTCAGTCCATCTGGATAAATAAAACTTATTTTGATCGTTTCTAACAACTATTTTCTCCAGGAGTTTGTAAACTCTCTCAAAAACTTATTGCAGTCGAGTTCTTTGAGATCTGTCTCCACTCGCTTCAGTATTTTATTCGATGAACACAAAAGGCACGAACAAATGATAAATAATTTATATTAACAGCTCTGTCGTACCAGTCTATACTAAAATCTTTTGAATGACGGGATTTGGTGTATTTCCTGAAGAAAGAATGTCTGAGTAAGTTGTTCCATAAATCTTTCCGGCTAAAAGTTCCAGCACATATCTGACATTCTAGAGCTCTTCAGATTTCAAAGGAGAAAAATCATACATTGGCACCTCAGGCTTTTTTTTCTAATTATTTTTAGTCTTCTACTTTTACTTTTACTATACAAGTCTTTTAGCCTTTTTTTCTTACTATCCTATCATGTGACTTATGAATCTGTCGAGAAACTTAACCAAGTGCTAGTGTGAAGATATCACGAATTGAAGATTCATTATGGTCTATTATTCAGCTTTTTTTATAAGAAAACTGTCTTCGGTAAGCTAGACAACATCAATAAGCTCATAAAGCTCATACATGTTTTCAGAAAATTTAATTATTTATTTTACATTAGGATCCTTAGGAATAACCGGCCCTCTTTCAAGCATTTTGTTTTATCCATCACATATCAAATTCACTAGGCCTTCGTGTTCGAAACCTCCACCTTAAATTTAGCTCTTCGATCTAACCTCAATAGGAAAGCCATTGAAACTCAAATATTTGCCAGTGACAACATTTCTAGCGTAAAATTAGTTGCCTGTCTATGGTCCGAGTTAGCAAACTTCCTTGGGAATGAGCTCCCAGAAACATTAAAAGCTTTGTTTTTGATCTATAGTTTCTTTGAGGTAATATTTTTCCTAGCTCAGGCTTGAGGATATGCACCCTTGATTTTTAGTATGCTCAAAGTAAACTATATCGTGAGATTTTATTTTTTATTTGTTGCTGAACTGTTATTAGGTGCAATGATGTATGAATTTCCAGTAACATTTATTTTTGTTCTCATTGACGATTGAAATTCTCATTTATTCTGGCTTTTTAATAATAGGTCTCTTCTTTTTGAATTATTGCCCTTCGTGAGCTTCGTCCATTTCTCTAAGCTACAACTACTCTTTATCAAGGTAAGCAATCTTCGTGTTTTCAGAGAAATTCATATAGCAGTCAGTACTTACATGATAAATCAGCAGTTCATCATCAAAGTAAATGAAATCTCCGTCTTGCTGATATGATCTGTGAGAACCTATTTTCCATGTTACTTTTGAACTTGGCTCAGGACTGACTTCGATCATGAAAGCCCCGTCTCCTGTATCTGAGGCTTTGAGCAGCCCCTTGAGATATGATTTGGAAACGACATGTCTGAAAATGACTTCTGCGCCATAGAGGACTTATTTTCCTTTACTTTTGTTGAGATTATTATTCAAATTTTCGATTTAACCCTTAGCTTTTCCTTTTAGACTTTCGTAATGCCTAAATGATATGATAGTTACGGTCCTTTGGCTTCTTTAATTTAAGCCAACTAGTCATGCATATCGAAGTTGGTTTGTGGCAATATTTGAAATAGCGACTCCTGGTAGAAATTTACCTTTTAGAACTGAGAATATCTCTGATAGTAAATATTCGAATCAGTGAATCTAAGATCATATTGGAAGTACCCTTTCGAGATGATAAGTCCTGTAGATTCTACCTGTTTTTCTTTTGTCATGTTGACACCATGAATCCTAATGATATCTCCCCATTTAAGAATGTTTTGGGCCTCTTACGACATATATCTTAATAAATTATAATAAAAAATAATGAAAAAGTTATGCTGAACAAAATCAGCCTTTTACAAACGCCTTCAAATACTCAAGAAAACAAGATATTGATAATAAATGAAAATTGTTTATGCTCAATTTTAATATTATTGTATTTGAATTCTCAATTTTATTTGATCAAGATTTCAATGCGATTGTGATGTTGCTCCTCCTTCAGCAGGTGTGACATGGGCTTTTGTCTCAGTCTTACTTTTTTGCCTCAAACCTAAATATATCATATCATGTACCTTAAGTCAACTGCTACTTTTGGTACCTTTAGAAAGCGTAGTAAAAGGTGGGCAAAATGTAAAAAAAGAATATTAAAAATTGAATCTTTGGCCAGTATCCTTTTCTGAATCTTCTGAAATTCAGGAAGTTATAGTCAACTTCAAAGCTAAACCAGGGCCATTTCATAGTTCTAGCTTCCCGTTCGTTGGCGTGGAAATTTTTGAATGACTCTGCTTTTTAGGCGTCGATATTGTGGAACTCAGGGAATCTGTCCAAAGCTTATTCAACTTGTCTTAATCGATGGAAAGTTCCTACTTATCCTTGAGCATTGCCTCGAAGGTCTCCTCTTCTTTGTGGCAGACCTCCTTTGTATCTACCGAACTAGTCAATATTGAGTTTTTTCTTCAGCTACTATGACCTTAGTTAAACATGTGTTACTTTTGATGTTTTCTTTGAGAAAGGTAAGACCTGGTGGATGGAACAGTCTCTTATTCTGCACTCAAATAATATGTTTTTTTAACTTTTAGCAGAGAATCATAGGCGTCTCTTGTTTTGTTATCAGTCAGAATGACAAAAGCTTAGTTGAGCTCCTTGAATCTTTCGAAGTCTTTTTCAGGACTCAAAGGCGATACCAATTCTGCGTAAGCCTTCGATATATTTTAAGCAGTGGCAGTTTCGTCTACCTCCAAAACATTATAGTAATTAACGGCGTCTTTGGTGACTGCGCTACTAAATCTGAATAGGCTTTTAGGTGCCTTAATTCCAAAGTTAGTAATGTACTTAAGTAACATAATTGCTTAGATAATATTTTTTAATAAATATGAATAAATGATAAGCAATCAATAACTTTAGATATTTATGATTTTTAATGTCTAGAACAAAATGATTTTGATTAATTTGCAATGATTATGAGCTTTTTCTTTTATAAATATTTCTACAAATCATATAAATTATGAGTTAAACTTTATACTATACCAATAACAACCATCCCAACTTTCAACAAATCATCATAGCAGCTCAGCTCGTGAATCACCCTCTAGTCACCTAAAAGATCAATAACAAATATCTTCCGTTGAATTTAGTGACTAGTTAAGGTGTTCTGAATCAGCCCATCTCCATCATGATCTATTTGTTGGGCAACAGACTCATCGGACAGACCCAATAATAACAGAGTTAGCTTTACCAGTGGTTTTAGTTCCTGAATATGTAATTTCATCCTCTTTTGAGTGAAATAGTCGGGCAGGTCAATCAATAAAAACCAGCAAATAAATAAAGATACGACTATTCAATCAGATAAATAACACGGGTTTTTGAAATATTCAACAACCACCTCAAGTTGAGAACAGTTTTCATTGGAAATTCAATCACAGCTGTAGATATTAGTCTTGCAACTCATCTCGACAAACTATTCAAGTATTTATCAAATTGATATAGAGAAGTGTTGACTGAGTAAAGCCGAAAGAAATTGAACAACCTTAGCAGATGGTTTTCGTTTGTAAGGTCAAGTCCACCTTTTATTAATGTTTTGGGGCAAATAAGCTTTTGTTAAAAAGACAAAGAATTCAGAGTGGCTGAGCCGAATAAAAATGAGTAAGCAAAGATTAATTAATAAAGCGCGGATAAGAAAGCATGAGTTTTCATAGTAGATTGATTTATAAAATATGAATTATCAATATATTGATAAATACTTATCCATAGAAATATGATATTGATAATAGAGTTTAATTATTTCTCTTTATTTCTTTATTCGAAGTATATAATCTCAAAGAAGAAAATGGCTATACGCTTGGATCATCAAAAAGCAAAGTAACAGTCTATAGCTACTATCGAATTAGTATTAAGCTGTTTTCCCAAAGAACTACAATAAATTAGCACGAAAATTGAAACAATAGCTCACTGAAGAGATAAAATTTTATGAAAAATAGTTGGCATTCTACAAAAAAGAAACATGTCAATAGAATATAGACAAACTTGTGAGTTAAAAAAGAAGATAAAAAGAAAAATAGAGGCAAAAGTTAGAAAACAGATGGAGACAGTGTAGCGAATCTTTTAAGAAATTACAAGAGTAATAAAAGGTATTGAACAATCAGCTTAAATAGACAAGGTTTGATTTAAAAAGTATTCAACTCAAAATCGTACAATTTAATAACAAAAAGCATCATTCAGGACCATAAAGTTTTCCAAATCATATGGATCAAAATGATTAAAAGTTCCTCACATAGTTTGATTCAAGTAGTCTAACACTATAAAATCATTCGTCTCAATCACAGAATCTTAAGAAACCATAAATGATGGACACAAAAAGTTAGTTTGAGACATCTAATTTAGCTAAAATAGACTATTCAGTCAAAAAGAAAAATTTATTTTCTGAATCCACGAACAAATAAAGATTTACTGAGAAAAAAGCTATTGAAAATAATGCAGCTGCATGTAACAATGATAAGCAAAGATACTTGAGCATAAATGATTCGAAACTTAAATAAAATAGACTTATAGAAAAGACTCAAAGATCAGGTTAAATATTTGAACTGCTGATGTGTCCAAGAGTAAAGGCTAAAATATTCGACATCTTGTATCGTAAAATTTGATCATTTATGAATTTACACGTCAAAATCGAATAAATATTAACAAAATTAATTTCAATATCTAAAAATTTACACATACATACACTAATTTTTAAGTTTTGACGCCAAAATTTCCCCCAAAAAAGTGAAATATTATATAAAATTCATCGTTTGAATAGCTAAAGCAATTGGCAAATATGTTAATCAAACTAAAATATCATGGCCTCATTGATTTAATCTTAATCCTTAAAGATATCTTCAATTTCAACAATTTCGACCACAAGTAGCTAATAATAAGCAACAAAGACTGAAATTGACGAAAAAGACTGGGTTTAAAAATAAGATTATTTTTACATTTCCTAAAGGTAAACTTTATATAATTTAGGTATATTCCAAGAATTTTTTAATTCAATTACAAAGTATTGTCAAAGTTGAGAATCAAATAGTAATCCTCTTAGTATGTAAAAAAACTTTTCTAGTTTATCATCAGTAAAATTATACTCAATAAGTATTCTAAAAACAAATCCAATAAAAATGAGGCGTTGAGAAACCGAATGAAAACCTAGTAAAAAATAAAATTCTTAATGAGATCATTTCAAATAAAGTATGCACAGCTCTACGACCCATAATTCAAGGTAAATACCACTAAATTTAATAAAGAAGCCCAAAAAGACTTCTTTGAAAAGGCATAAGTAAAAAAATATTTTCTTGCGTTTCTTCCATAAATAATCAAATAGAAGAGATAGTATAACAAATGCAGGATGCAAGAAGCCGAGAATATCTTAACTGGATAAATTTTAATGAGCAAGGTAAAACAAAATCATGAAATAAGTGGAAGTATCAGACGAATGCAACTGCCGTGGACTGAGAATATGTTCAGTGATATTGAGAGATTTGGCTAATAATGGCACTCGTTTTTCGTGGAAGGCTCTGATAAACAGCTTTAAAGCTAGGTGACCAACTAGGAGCAATGATTTATTTATTATTTATTTGTTTTTAAGTCTTTCTTAAGTTAATGAGTTGTCTTTCTTGGCCACTTTTGTTTCAATAATAATATTTTAATATTTAAACACCACTGGATCTAGTTTAT
>Ga0194115_10004997_pt1 | contig 13984 bp, 13 predicted proteins | sample TA2MahsurfametaG_3_FD_148656 | JGI IMG/M metagenome (GOLD analysis project Ga0194115, IMG submission 148656) | Freshwater microbial communities from Lake Tanganyika, Tanzania - TA2015002 Mahale S4 surface | ecosystem: Environmental > Aquatic > Freshwater > Lake | place: Tanzania: Lake...
TGACAAACACGCCAGATACCGGGTTTGGTGGAGTTGGCTAATGCCACTTGTCGCGCTCAAACCTTACAAGTCGCCGCGGCGCTCGGCTGCTGCACAAACTGTGCAGGTGATTGCAATTCCTTCGCCCGTCAGCGGGCTCAATTACCGCGACCCGATGAGCAACATGGCGCCGACTGACGCGTTGGTGCTGGATAACTTTATTCCAAAGCAAACAGGCACTCAGTTGCGCCGAGGCTGGCGATATCACACTGAGCCGCTTGCTGCCGAAGTAGGCTCCATGTTTAGTTACAACGCAGCCGACCCTGCCAACAACAAATTGTTTGCAGCGTCAAACGGCGACATTTTTGATGTCACGACAGAGCCGCCCGTAGTGTCCGAAGCAAGCACGGGTAGTGACGAAGACATTTGGAGCACGACTCAGTTTGCAACTACCGCGGGAATGTTTTTGCTTGCGGTGTCACCAGGCGCGGGCTATTGGACCTATGACGGCAGTTCGTGGACGCAGCAATCTGTAACAAATTTGCCTGCTAACCCTACGAGCGTTGCGGTTTGGAAAAATCGCGTGTGGTTTACGATTGAAGACAGCTCGAGCGTTTATTACCTTGATACGGTTGATGCCATTACGGGCACTGCAGAAGAGTTCACAATGGGCTCGCTGCTCAAAAACGGTGGCTACATCCGAGGCTTGGTCAACTGGACGCTTGACGCCGGTATCGGCATCGACGATTACCTCATCGTTGTCGGCTCGGAGGGCGACATTGGTGTCTGGCAGGGCACAGACCCTTCAGACCCCGCAAAATTTAGTTTGCGAGGCGTCTGGTATGTCGGTCCCGTGCCCAAATACGGCAAGTTTGCGACGAGTTACGGCGGCGATGTCATGTTGCTGTCAGAGCTGGGACTCGTGCCCATGTCGCGATTGGTCAATGGGCAATTCAGCGAAATTCAACCAGGCCCGTCACAGAAAGTGCAGTCGTTGTTGTCTCCGCTTATTGCAGAGCTGAAAAACGAAAAATCGTGGGATATTTATTTATCCCCCGCAAACGACATTCTCGTCATTAAATTGCCACCGAAAGATGGTCGGTTTGTGCAATTTGCAATGAATGTCAATACCGGCGCTTGGTGTACGTTTTCAGAAATTCCGCAAGTTTGCACAACTGTGCTCAACGGCAAAATTTTCTTTGCAACGGACACATACGCCATTGCAGAAGCGTTTACCGGTGAACGTGACGGCGCTGACATCGAAGGCGATGGCGGCGACCCTATCAATGCAGAGGTGCAGACAGCGTTTAACGCTGCAGGCACTCCACCGATTCTGAAACGATTTACTTGCGTACTGCCGTCCTTTTTAGCGCGGCAGCCGCCGCGGGTAAAGTTAAGACTTAATACGCAATTTAATTTTGAAAACGTCGCGGGGTTTCCTAGCGCGCCCATCGGACTGGAGCAAGCGGAGTGGGACTATGGGGAGTGGAATCTTTCTTTGTGGGGTCGCGCCGGAGCGACGGGCTCATTTCAAGCTTGGATCGGTGTAACGGGGCTCGGCTACTACGGCGCACTGCGCATGAAAGTGCGTGGCTTTGGCGGCACAACAAACTTTATCAGCTGGCACATGATGTATGAGCCGGGCGGCTTGATGTAATGAAATCACAACAGCCACCTCCGGTTGCAGGGCAACCTTACAATTCTGCGTTGATTGCAGCGCTGCGTGGGGCGACCCCGCCACCGCTGCCGGGTCCAAGTGGCCCCGAATCTTTGAATTATTCGTGGATGGCGAGAGACAGCGGCCCGCTGATTTTTCCGCAAAGACCGGATAAGCCCCCGCCGGCTCCGCCGCCTCCACCTCGGCCAAACCCGCCACCGCAGCCAAACCCGCCACCGCCGCCGCGGCCACCGCAGAACGACGAGCGCGATCCGCGCGACGGGTTTGATCCTGGCGACGTATTTGATCCTCCAGATTTGCCGCCGCCGCCTAGGCCAGACCCGCCATATCGGCCAGACCCGCCGCGGCCACCGCTAGATGAAGAGCGCGACATATTTGATTTTATAGATTTGCCTGACGAGCCAGACGCGCCGCCGCCTCGGCCAGACTTGCCAGATCGGCCAGAGCTGCCACCGCCTCAGCCAGACCCGCTGCCGCCGCCTCGGCCAGACCCGCCTGTCATTGACCCGCCTGTCATTGACCCGCCGGTCATTAACCCGCCTGTCATTAACCCGCCGGTTATTGACCCGCCGGTCATCGACCCGCCGGTCATTGATCCACCAGTGATTGATCCACCAGTGATTGATCCACCAGATGAAGATTTGCCGCCGCGTGAGCGCCCGCCGCGTGATGAACCGCCACCGCGCGATAGACCGCCAGATTTTGATGATTTTGATGATTTTTTGTTTGATCCAGCTTTTGTCATGCCAGATCGTGAGCAGGGTCCGTACATTGATTCGTCAGAGGTTGAGCGATTGCCAGATCGAGAAATGATTATGCCGCCGTCTGACGCGGATATTTATGCGGATTACATGCTGGACTTTCTGCCAGCGTTTGAGCCGCCAGTACAAGCACCGGCACCGCAACCTGCGCCAGAATTTACGGACGCAGATTTGATGATGTTGTTGCCGTACTTTGAACAAGAAATGTCACTGCGATGATTATTTCCAATCATCAAGAACTGCTGGCGCGCTGGCTGTGCGAGCGGATCGGGTACATGCCGACGCCGTGGATGCGGTGCATCGGCAGCATAACGCCTGAGAACAAGATTCTAGGCGTGGTGGGGTTTGACGCATGGAACGGTGCGTCGTGTGAAATGCACGTTGCCGGCGAAGGCAACTGGGTTACTCGAGACTTGTTGTACGCAACATTTGACTACGCGTTTAACGTCGCCAAGTTGAAAGTTGTAATCGGCATGGTGCCGTCAACAAACAAAAAGGCGATACGGTTCGATAAGCACGTTGGCTTTGAAGAAGTCGCGCGAATTAAAAACGGTACGCCAGATGGTGATTTAGTCATTATGCAAATGCGGCGCGAGAATTGCCGCTACCTGGAGAGGAATTATGGGCAGCAAACGCACGCCGCCGCCGCCTGATTACACTGGCGCCGCATTAGCGCAGTCACAGGCTTCAAAAGAAGCCTTGAACATGCAGAATTTTGCTAACCGGCCACAGATTAACACGCCGTTTGGTAGCGAGACGTGGCAAACCGCTGCCGTGACTGACCCAGCAACAGGTCAACAAGTCACGCAGTTTACGCAGAACACGACACTTAACCCGCAGTTGCAGCGGGCACTTGAGTCGCAAATCGACATTCAACAAGGCCGAAGCGATCTTGCAAACGCCTTTATGGGTCGCGTTGCGAACGAGTACAAAGACCCGTTTGATTTTCAAAATTTACCAGCGTTGACGTCGGGCGGTAGGCCGGGACAATTACAAACCGGGCTTGCTGATTATACGCCGGGCATTCAAACCGACCTAAACCGTCAAGGCGTTGTAGGTGGGTTCAATTTTGAGGGCCCGCAAAGAAACGTCAATTTTGGCAACGTACCGGCTCTGCCGCAGTACAACGCAAACTTCCGTAACGAAGTCGCAAACGATTTGATGATGCAAATGTTGCCGGTGCAACGTATGCAGCAACAGGCGCTCGAGACTGATTTATCCAATCGCGGTTTTAAGGTGGGAACAGTTGGTTACCAGCGCGCGTTGGATGATCTGAATGCACGCCAATCATCGGAGCGTTTCAATGCGTTGAACCAAGCCGGCAACGAAGCTCAACGTCTGTACAACATGCAGATGGGCACTCGACAGCAGGGCATTAACGAGGCGTTGTCGTCAGGAAATTTTGCAAATCAAGCGCAGGGGCAATTGTACGGTCAGCTCATGGGGCAAGCCAATCTTGCGAACCAAGCTGGCGCGCAGGCATTTGGTCAAAATCTTTCCGCTGCAAATTTTAACAACCAGGCATTAAATCAAGCCTCTGGATTAGACATTGCGCGGATGCAGGCAATGAACCAAGCCTCTGGGCAACAGTTCAATCAGAATATGCAGTACGCACAAATGATGAATCAGTTGCGTCAGCAGGCGATTGCCGAGCAGGCGCAGCGGCGCGGGATGTCGCTCAACGAAATGAACGCGCTGCTAACCGGCCAACAGGTCGGGATGCCGCAGATGCCGCGGTTTGTGCCGTCAGGCGTTGCAGAGACACCGCAACTTCTAAACGCCGCCAACATGCAGTACCAGGCGCAGCTTGACGCAGCCAATGCTCGTAACGCGGGCATTGGAAACACAATCGGCGGATTATTTAGCCTTGGTAGTGCGGCAATCGGTAACCCGTTTGCGTTTGGTCGTTAATTACGGAGCGCTGTGACATGGACGACGATTACATGCTTGAGTATTTGTTATCAATGGGTGCTATGCGTCCAGAGGAAGTACAACTTGCTCGAAAGCAAGCCATGGTGGACGCGTTGCGCTCATCGTCAACGCAGCCGTTGCAAGGACAGCAGGTCGGGCGCGTGTATGTCGCGCCGTCAATTGCGCAGGGTATTGCGCAGCTTGCAACCGCGTATGGCGCGCGCAAGGGGCAGGAAAAAGTTGACCTAGATTACGGCGATTTTAACGCAAGACAAGCAAGAGCAATTAGCGATTTGCGCAACCGCATGAATCAAAAACGTATGGGCATGCCAATACCGACAAAAGAAGAAGACGAATTTTATAAGCAAGTAGGCTCCTCTCCGTTCGGCAGTTATTGAGGAAGGCGCATGGACCTTTACGCACAAATGCTTGGTAACGGCGCAACTCCAGAAGAAATTGAGGAAATGCGTCGCACGATGCTGCCGATTACGCGTAAGCGCATCAGCGTTGGCGACGCCATAACTAACGACGTGCAGCCTCTGCCAGGCGGCACAATGCTGCCGCGGACGTCGCGCCTCCTGGGAGAGTATTTCACAAAGAGGGGTCTTGACGCTTACGCCGCCGAGCCCGACGTGACCGGCTTGCAGCAGTATGCGCGACAGCGCGGGCAAGAAGGCGAGCGCGACATGCTGCGCGCGCTAGCTGCGCAGTACGCTGGCGAGCGGTTTGAGCCGGTGCAGGCACAGTTTCTGAAGCGTTCGATGGCGGCGCAGGAGCCGCTCAAAGTCGGCAACGCTGGCTACATTACGCCGAGCGGCGAGTACGTCAAAGACCCGACCTATGCACAGGATCGTCAGGCAGAAAAGTTTTTGCAAATTGGGCAGCGATACAGCGACGCCGCCGACAGGCAAGACTATCGCGCGGATCAAGATGCGCTGCGTCGAGAATTGGCGGGACAAGGAAGATACCAACACATTCAAAACCCTGAGACGGGAGAGGTCTTGTTGTACAACACAAAGACGGGCGACGTTATGCCGTTGTCTGGAGTTCGAGGCGTTTCTCCAGCCCCGCCGCCATCTGGCGCGCCGGGGTTTAAGTTACCGGCAAGTGGCGGTCCGAAGTTGACTGAAACGCAAGACAAGTCACGGTTTTATGCAGACAACATGGCGCGTTCGCTGCCGTCAATGCTTGAAGTTTTTAAATCAGGTTATGTTCCGACTCGCATTGACCAAGTTGCGGCCGGGCCGGAAGCTTCTGGATTTATTGGGAGCATGGCAGCTGCGGTTACTCCGCGCAGTATGGCAAGTGATAAAGGACGCCAGTTTTACGACGCTGGGCGCCAAGTTCTTGCTGCAATTTTGCGTAAAGAATCAGGCGCAGCAATTACGAAGGACGAATGGGAAGTGTATGGCCCAACTTATTTGCCGTGGCCGGGAGAAAGTAAAAAAGACCACACGCGCAAAATGCAAGTGTTGAAAAGCATGGCAAACAGCATGGCAATGTCGGCAGGCCCGGCGTATAGATTTTGGGCGCCTTTCGATACGCTAGTGGATCAAATCAGTAACGGCGACGACAACGTAATTGACCTCCCGCCTTTGGAGTAACTCATGACACTCTATCGAATAGAAGGGGAAGTCTACGATGTGGCGTCGCCCGAGGAGGCGTATCGCCAGCACGCCAAAAAGACATCGCCAGGCATGGCGAGTGGGCTTGCTCAACAATTTAATCAAGGGATTACGCTTGGCGGCGCCGACGAGCTGCAGGCTGGGGTTGAAAAACTCTTTGGCGGCCAGTACGAAGGTTCGCTTGAAAGGCAACGCCGTGAACGTGCGGCCTTTCAAGCAAACAATCCTTACCTGTCTGCCTTAGCAACTGGTGTTGGCGCCACTCTGCCAGTAATTGCATCGACAGTAGCGGGTACGGCCGGCGGTCCTGCTGGAGCCGTTGCTGCAGGAGGCGCCACGGGCACTCGAGCGCTAAAACTAACGCTTGATGCTTTGTACGGGGGCGGCAACGCCGTGCGACGTGCGAACACCATTCCTCAATCTATACGCGAAGGTGCTCGGTACTCAGTTGTGCCAGGCATGACGGCGGGCGCTCTGACGGCAGACCCTGACGAGCGGTCGATGGGAGCGTTGCAGGGAGGCGTAATCGGAGCTGGCATCGGCGGTGGAGTTGGCGGCGGAATGCAGGGCTTGACGGTAGCCAATAATTACCTGACGCCATATTTGCGTCGCGTTGCTGATGCGATGGCCGCAGGGCGTAGTGGAATGTCTTACATGACTGCGCCGTCAACGCAGGGGCTTGTGCAGGCGCCAATGACTGGAGCCGAGGCCAAGGTGCTTGCGTCACTGGAAGCGGCCGGAGTGTCTCCAGAGGCAGCCGCAGTACGGCTCGAGCAGGCTCGCCGGTTAGGGGTTCCGCTTGGCCTCATTGACGTAGGTGGCGAACAAACGCGGCGGCTTGCGCGCGGCGTTCGCACACTGCCGGGCGAAGGCAGCGAAGTAATTAGTACCGCTCTAGAAAAACGTGCCGCAACTCAACCCGACCGCGTAATAAATTTCCTTGAAAAAGCGCTGGGGCGCAAAACGTCTGGGAATTCTGGGCGCGTGTCGGATGATTTGCTTTTGCAGGCGCGCATGGAATCGTCGCCTTTTTATCAGCAGATTGGCAGCTTGCCTGACCTAGACGATCCAAAAATTCTAAGTACGTTTCAGTTGCCGGCGGTACAAAACATTGTGCGTCAGGCAGAAGCGTCTCGCCGCGCATTTGGCAGGCCAGTCAATCCGCTTTACGACAATCAGGGCAACTTGTTGCGCCGCCCGACTTTTCAAGACGTTGATCTGGTTAAACAAAACATTGACGAGATGCTGCGTCCGCAATATCAGATGGGGCCGCGCCCTGCTGATTCCGTTGATGTTAGCACTCGAAATGCTAGAGATATGGCAGGCGACGTTAATCGCAAGATGGTGGCCGCGGCAGACGCAGCGCCGTTTGGCAGCATCTACGCAAACGCTCGTGCAAGCTTCGCAGGCCCAGCCCAAGCGCGTGACGCGTTTAAGAGCGGGCTTGATTTTCCGAAGGCAGAGTTACAAGACGTTATTGCAATGCGTCAGACAAGTAGCCCAGCCGAGCTTAAGTTCTACGGGCGCGGGGTTGTTGACGCATTGCGCAATCAAATTGAAAAAATGCCCGACTTGTCGTCTTCGCCAAACGTACTTCGATCAGTTGCGGGCAACCGCGCGGCTCGTGCAAAACTTGAGGCAGTCACGCCAGATCGTCGAGTACAAGCGTTGCGTGACCGCATTACCGCAGAAAATCAAGCGGCGCAAACAAACGCGTTTGTACGATCCGGGTCACAGACTGCAGACAAAACGGCAGAAGCAGCTGACGTTGCTATGGACATTGGGACTGACGTCGCAACCAGTGGAGTGACTAAACAAGGAATTGCGCGTGCAGCGCGTAATCTATACGACGTAGTAATGTCTGGCGCAAATCGAGAAACGCGCACTGCGATTGCGCGAATGCTGACTAACTTTGACGACCCAGTAGCTCAACAAGCGCTGCTGCGTCGGCTTCAAGAGCTGCAGGCGCAAGGCAATTTAACTGCACAAGAAGTTGCCAATGTTGGCAGGGCAATGACAGTTCAGAATCAGGTGGAGTAAGGCAATGCCAAGAAACGGCGCAGGAACATACACATTACCGGCGGGTAACCCCGTCGAGGCAGGCACCGTCATCGAAGCGGCGTGGGCCAACACGACGCTAGAAGATATCGGTACTGAAATCACTAATTCGCTCTCTCGCACCGGCGAGGGCGGGATGTTGGCGCCGTTCCGGTTAGACGACGGCACGCAGGGTGCGCCAGGTCTAGGATGGTTGCTTGAAACCACCTCGGGATTCTATCGAGCAGGCTCAGGCGAATTCTGGGCTGTCGTGCTCGGCCAGGAGGTGCTGCAATTCACCGATAACGGTCTGCTGATTCCAAGCGGCATGACGCTCACGGTGCAGGACGCCGTTGACATCGACGGCGCGGTAGACGTGGGTGGTAATTTTTCAGTTGCCACCAACAAATTTACCGTCGCGGCAGCGAGCGGCAATACAACCGTCGCAGGCACGCTCGGCGTCACGGGCGCTATTACCGCAACAGGTGGCGTCGTTGGTAACTTGACGGGCAACGTCACGGGCACCGCTACGAACGTGACGGGCGTTGTTGCAATTGCAAACGGTGGAACGGCGGCATCGACTGCGCTCAACGCGCGATCAAATTTGCTGCCTTCCTACGCCAGCAACGCGCTTAAATTTTTGCGCGTAAATGCTGGCGCAACCGATGTTGAGTGGGCAACCGAAACAGGGGTTGGAACTGTCACCAGCGTCAACATCTCGCCCGGCACAACTGGGCTCACAAGCTCGGGCGGTCCAATTACCACAAGCGGCACCATTACTTTGGGAGGCACGCTCGCTGTTGCAAATGGTGGTACAGGTCAGTCAGTGTTTTATGACGGCCACCTGTTGATTGGTAATTCGACCGGCAACACTTTGACACAAGCCCAACTGACCGCAGGCCCCGGCGTGTCAATTGCTAACGGTGGCGGAAGCATTATGATTTCCGCACTCAACTTTGGCACCGTTACCAGCGTCAATGTTTCGGGCGGCATAACTGGGCTCACGTTTTCGGGCGGTCCAATCACCTCAAGTGGCTTTGTTACTTTAGGGGGTACGCTTGCCGTCGCAAATGGTGGGACAGGTCAAACGTCGTTCACTGACGGCCAGTTGCTGATTGGTAATTCAACCGGTAACACTTTGACAAAGACGACACTTACCGCAGGTAGCGGCGTGTCGATTGCCAACGGCGGCGGCAGCATTACGATCTCCGCAACTGGTTTAGGTGGCACAGTCACAAGCGTTGCGGGCACCGGCACCGTCAACGGCATCACGCTCACGGGCACGGTCACAAGCTCTGGAAACTTGACCTTGGGCGGTGCGCTGACGGGTGTAAACCTGACGAGTCAAGTGACCGGCACGCTGCCCATTGCAAATGGCGGCTCGGGACAAACCACCGCGCAAGCCGCGATGAACGCCTTTGCAGGCGCTGTGACTAGCGGCTCTTATTTGAGAGGCAACGGCACTGACGTCGTGTTGACGACGATCCAGGCTGCTGATGTTCCTATACTCAATCAAAACACAACGGGCACGGCCGGAGGACTCTCGACCACCCTCGCTGTGACAAGTGGTGGTACAGGCCAAACAAGTTACACCGATGGGCAGCTGCTGATTGGTAACAGCACCGGCAACACGCTTACCAAATCGACGTTGACTGCTGGCGCAGGTGTCACCATCACAAACGGCGGTGGCGCGATCACGATTGCAGCTACAGGATCAGGCGGTGATGTCGTTGGCCCGGCAACATCTACGGACAATGCCGTTACACGGTTTGACAGCACCACCGGCAAGCTGATTCAAAATTCTTTGGTAACCATTTCGGATGTTGGTGCCATTGTTGCGCCGGAAGCCGGCTCGGTCATTCCTTTTTATTTTAATAACCAAGCGGCGTTTCCTTCTGCTACCACTTATCACGGCGCGGTCGCGCATAGCCACGCTGATGGCGCGATGTATTTTGCCCACGGCGGCTCATGGACTCGGCTCCTGCAAGACGGTGGACCGCTTGGTACGCCATCCGGCGGAACACTGACCAACGTGACCGGATTGCCGCTCACGACGGGCGTGACAGGTACTTTGCCAGTTGTCAATGGGGGCACCGGGCAGTCAAGTTTTATTGACGGTGAAATTTTGATCGGCAATTCAACGGGCAACACGTTGACCAAAACAACTCTCACAGCAGGGGCAAACATCACAATCACCAATGGCGCGGGGGCAATCACCATTGCGTCCACGGGTGGTGGTGGTGGTGGTGGATCAGATGGATTTGCATGGTTTATTTCTTGAGGTGACAACATGGGTATCTTAGTTCTTGACGCAACGACCGACAGCATTGTTGTCGCCATGGCTGGTGCGGCAGCAACAACCAATCCTGATTTTACGTCGGGGTTTGCTGACAACACAGGCTCTGCTTTCACTGAAGGCAGCAACGACGGCGCGCTAAATGGCACGACCAGCGTAACTCTGGTCGCATCGCCTGCAGCTGCAACGCGGCGCGTTGTAAAAAACATCACAATCTTTAACAAAGACACGGCCGCTGTTACGGTCACCGTGTCCTACAACGCAAACGGCACTTTGCGCGACATTGCCAAGGTCACGCTTGCAGTAGGCGACACCTGGACGCTTGAGGGCGCGTATGACGCAACGGGTTCGCTCAAACAGACCCTCGGCACGGTCAGCCTAACCTCGGGTGTTACTGGCACTTTGCCGGTTGCTAACGGCGGCAGCGGCGCAACTACGCTGACGGGCGTTTTGAAAGGTAACGGCACCTCGGCGTTTACCGCTGCGACCGCGGGCACTGATTTTGTGGCGCCTAGCACCGCAACGACATTTACGGCCGCTCAAACCTTTAACGGTACAAGTAGCGTGCTCGCGCAAGTGCTAACAAACGCCGCTGAGACAACAACGATCAGCGCAATAGCAGCGACCGGAACCATTAACTACGACGTCACGACGCAAAGCGTTCTGTACTACACCAGCAACGCGTCGGCTAACTGGACCGTAAATTTCCGCGGCTCCTCTGGCACGTCGCTCAACACCCTGCTCTCGACCGGCCAAAGCATTACGGTCGCGTTTTTAGTTACGCAGGGCAGTACCGCGTACTACAACAGCGCAGTGCAGGTTGATGGGACTGCAGTAACCCCCAAGTATCAGGGCGGCGCAGCCTGGTCGGCAGGCAACGCGTCTAGCATTGATGCGTATGTCTACACCATTGTAAAAACGGGAAGCGCTGCGTTTACGGTATTTACCTCGCAATCGCAGTTCAAATAAGCGGAGCCTCGAAAAGCCATGCCTCTCATCTCGCGAATTGGAGCTGGAGCAGCCCGAGGTTTTGGGTTGTTTATTGGAAAATCTGTAGATGCGTTTTTTGAATACGTTACCCTTTTACTTTCAGGGAACGGCACAAACGGCGCACAAAACAACACGTTCCTCGACTCGTCTACCAACAACTTTACAATTACCCGTAACGGCAACACGACGCAGGGTACGTTCTCGCCGTTTAGTCAGACGGGCTGGAGTAACTACTTTGATGGGACTGGTGATCGTCTTTCGTTGGCAACAGCAACCGCGTTAGGAACAGGAAGCAACACCGTTGAGTTTTGGTTTTTCCCGACCGATGCTTCTGCAACTTACCGCAGCATATACGACGGTCGCTCAACAACAGGCACAGATACTGGATACGGCATATTTCAGTATGGCCTGACTATTGAGGTCTACGGCAACGGGCTAAAGGTTGCAACAGCAGCAACCGCATTTAACGCGAACAATTGGGTTCATGTAGCCTTGGTCAGAAACTCAGGGACTTGCCAACTCTATATTAACGGTGTTGCATCAGGCGCGTCAGCAACATACTCTGCCAATTTGACTTCAACCGTCAGAACCATTGGGGATTCTGTTAATACGGGTTTCCCGTTTGTCGGTTATGTCTCCAATCTGAGAGAAGTTACTTCAGCCGTCTACACCTCCAACTTCACTCCTCCCGCCGCCCCCCTCACCGCCATCACGAACACCTCGCTGCTGACCTGTCAGAGCAACCGCTTCATCGACAACAGCAGCAACGCTTTTGCTATTACCCGCAACGGTGACGTATCGGTACAACCCTTCTCCCCGTTCAACCCGACAGCCGCGTGGTCTGCTGCGACGTATGGAGGCAGCGGGTATTTTGATGGGAGTGGGGATTATTTGAGTATTGGGTCTGGAGCGAACAACTTTGCGTTGAGCGGAGATTTTTGCGTTGAGGCTTGGATTTATAGGAACGCAAATACTGACGGAACCATCATTGGAAACTACAACAGTAGCCCAAACAGGGGATGGTCGTTCCGTTCGTTTATCAGTAACAACTTGTATATGTATTTTCAAATCGATGGTGGCGCTGAAATTATATACACCACCGGGGTTGGGACTTTGCCGTTAAGCGCATGGAGTCACGTTGTATGGTGCCGATCCGGTACGAACACTTCTGTATACATCAATGGAACTAGAGCAGATAACAGAACCTTGTCTGGAACCTCAATCGGTAACGGCGGCCTTTCTGTATCTGCATTAAGTCAATCCAGAGGTGACGTTAATTTTAATGGTTATATTGCAAACGCAAGATTGGTCAACGGAAGTTCAGTCTATGACCCATCGCAATCAACAATTACCGTTCCTACTTCTCCGCTAACTGCCGTTACTAATACACAGGCTCTACTCAACTTCACCAACGCTGGCATCTTTGACGCAACGGCAAAGAACGATCTGGAGACGGTCGGCAACGCGCAGATCAGCACGACGCAGAGCAAGTTCGGCGGGTCGTCGATGTATTTTGATGGGGCGGGGGACGGTTTAAGACAATCAACTTCTCAAAACCTAAACTGGTATTTTGGTTCTGGTAACATGACCATAGAATGTTGGGCATACTTTAATTCTGTCGCCGGATATCAAACTTTACTTGATTTTAGGGGTGCGGCTTTTGGCAATAGTTCTTTTGTGTTGTGGATTGATGCTGGGACTTTGAGTTTTTATGCTGGTGCGTATTCTGTTGCTGCCCCTGTAATTTCCGGTGGTTCAATATCTACTGGTCAGTGGTATCACATTACGGTAAGTAGATTTAGTGGAACAACCAAATTATTTTTAAATGGAATTCAGACTGCAACAACAGCTAACGCATGGGCGCAAACTTTTAGTTCAACTGATGTTTTATCCATCGGAGCAAGTTCAAATGTTGCAGGAAATTTTCTTAACGGCTACATCGACGACCTTCGCATCACCAAAGGCATTGCCCGCTACACCAGCAACTTCACCCCGCCGACCACGGCGTTCCCGCTCCAGTGAGGCAAACATGACGCTGCACAGTTTCAAAGGCCACTACCCCGTCGAGCAGATTGACGGTAACGCAGGCTGGTACGAAGTTCCTGCCAAGCCGGAAGCGCCAGAGGGCAAGGAAGTCGCTTGGCTTAACGCTGAGTGGGTCGTGCGTGACCCAAAGCCCGCGGATCGTCCGGGTTTTCAATGGAACTGGAACCACGGCGCAATGGCGTGGGTTGAGTGCGAGTTTGCGCAGACGGCAGAAGTCTCAGCAGAGCCTGCCGTTGACGAATCGACGATCACCGTTTCAGCAGGAACCGTGACAGTTTCAGCAAGCACTTTGCCGTTTACACATGTTGAGAAACTCTAAAATGGATGTCAAAATCACACTAAGCGTCGAAGAAGTTAATCGCATTTTGACGGTGCTTGGTGAGCTGCCGACCAAAAGTGGTGTGTTTCCTCTCGCGGTCAAAATTAAGCAGCAAGCCGAGGCGCAGTTGCCGAAGGCAGAAGAGTTGGAGGCGTGATGGGTGAGAACAAATTGACCGAAGCCGAGATTGAGCACATTGCCGAGCGCGCCGCGCAGAAGGCGCTCGAGAAGGTGTATCAAGAAATTGGCAAGTCGGTCGCCAATAAAATCTTTTGGGCGCTCGGCGTCATTGTCATCGGCGCGCTGATGTGGGTCGGCGCGAAAGAGATTGGTAAATGATTG
>Ga0194115_10005004_pt1 | contig 13972 bp, 12 predicted proteins | sample TA2MahsurfametaG_3_FD_148656 | JGI IMG/M metagenome (GOLD analysis project Ga0194115, IMG submission 148656) | Freshwater microbial communities from Lake Tanganyika, Tanzania - TA2015002 Mahale S4 surface | ecosystem: Environmental > Aquatic > Freshwater > Lake | place: Tanzania: Lake...
ATCGGTATTTAGTGATTTCCATTTGTTCTCGGGAAGTGACCGGGGGGAAGGACACGAACAACAAAAACGTAACATCCCACAAGTCCAGTTGTTGTCCGTCTCATTCGGACTGGTATTTGTATTTGACCCATTGGGAAGGTATATAGTTGGTACTTTGTCTCCCCTATCATGTCACCTGTTTCGGAAATCACAAGTCTCCTATCCCGTCCACGTAGTGCATCCAATGCGACATCGGTAGGTGAGGAGGAAGATGAATCCCGTACTGGGAGTTTCACGGCACAATCTCCACGTCTATCTCGGATGCCTGAATTCGTTGCGGAAGTCATAGCCGAAGCTCAGGAGGTCGCTCATGATATCGTCACATATGAAGAACTCGATCCGGAAGAAATCTTACATCAAGCCGAAGAAGATGGGACTGTGCAAGATATGGATTCTGAAGAAGAGAAGGAATGGGTCGAACATTATATCCATCCAGATGATCCAATGGATCCGTTTGTGAATCATGAAAAACTAGGCGTCTTGCCATTGGCGATTATTGTGTTTTACAACGTATCAGGTGGTCCATTCGGTGTCGAAACAAGTGTCCGTGCTGGTGGTGCCTTCTTTGCATTACTTGGGTTCCTAGTCATGCCCTTCATTTGGTCGGTCAATGAGGCATTGATGACATCCGAACTTGGTACTGCCTATCCGGAGGCATCCGGAGGTGTGGCATGGGTCGAAGAGGCCTTTGGTCCCACAGCGGGATGGATGAGTGGTTATCTGGGTTGGGTCGCTGGAGCGACTGATAATGCCATTTATCCTGTCTTGTTCCTTGATTACTTGTTCTCGGCTATGAATATGGGGGTAAATGATGTCGACCCAGTATTGAGATTTTGTCTATTGGGTATCGCATCTTGTCTTCTTGGATACATTAATTGGAAGGGATTACCCTTGGTCGGAAAAATGTCCTCCTGGATCTGTTTGATCGCCATGAGTCCCTTTTTGATTATGATCATCGTCGGTGGACCCCAAGTCGATGTACGACGATGGATGTATAAGGCTGACAGTGGTCTAAGTGAGGCAGAGGCTGCGACGGATGATGATGCGGGGGGTGGATTCTTCCCCGAAGCGAGTACATTTGGTGTCTTATGGCGTCCCTTTCTGAATAACTTATTCTGGAATTTAAATTCCTTTGATGCTGCTGGGAGCTTTGCGGGAGAAATTGAGAATGCTGGTGTCCAATTCCCCCGAGCTATGTTCTGGTCCGTCGTCCTCGTCGCGGCGGGATATTTCTTCCCATTGTTAGTCGCGTTGGGTGCTACCAACTTTGATCGACGTACGTAACAAACTGGATCCCGAGACAGCAATTACTTCGATGAATGATCTCACACAGACTATTGCAAAAACTATTTTTTGTTCTGCCCAAATACAGAGGAATGGACGGATGGATTCTTAGCCGTCGTGGCGACTGAGATTGGTGGACCTTGGCTGGGGGCATGGACAGTCTTTGCAGCTGCAATCTCGAATATTGCTCTCTTCCAAGCAGAACTTAGCGCGGATGCGTATCAATTAATGGGAATGGCAGATCGTGGACACATTCCAAAGATCTTTAGCAAACGCAGTAAGCACGGCACACCGACGAACGGGATCATTCTAGGAACTGCTGTCATCGTCGTCATGAGTATGTCCGATTTTGATCAACTAATTGAATGGTTGAATTTCAACTATTCCCTTTCGATGCTTATGGAATACTGCGCCTTTATCAAGCTCCGGATTAGTCAACCTGACAAGGAACGTCCCTTTCGAGTACCACTTGGTACTGTTGGATGTATCCTCCTCTTTACGCCGACAATTACCATTACCGTTCTACTCCTCTGCTTGGCGACGTACAACACGTACATCTTCGTTGCGTGTACCAACGTTGTGGGATTTTTGGTATTTTATGGAAAGAAACGTAGTGACCAAGCGAAGGAACATGACACCGCCGAGACGCATCCTCCTCCTCATATGGAAACGATCGCAGAATGACACGACGCCCGAGTGTGTATCTTATCCAATCTTTCGTCAATATCCTAAATATCCTAGTATCAACGTTGTCATTTGATCTCTCACCAAAGGCATATCACCACTTTGTCCCGTGCCACAGCATTCGAAGAAGGAACAGCTGCTTTTTTGTCATCAATGTCATGAAGACTGTCTAACTGTAAGTCATATTCGCGTACATTTGTCCCAGAAGATGAAAGTCGATGTACACAAATAGATCTATTGACTTATTTTCTCTAGTCCTGTACTATCAGCGTATGACTGTAGATCGTCTGATACGTCGCCTCGAGGCTCGCGGTTTGACATATCCGACTGTAAGTGACTCTCTTTTGAAAAATGTATGCTCATACTTATGGTAAATAGATACTATGGAAGGTAGCGCCTGTCCCTCGTCGGAAAAATCAATGGTTTCCAAGCCGACCCAAGTCTCATGTCCTACAGTAGCTTTGCTCTCGAGCAGATATATAGACGACAACAAGTTTTCTTCATCTACTCGTCCAAAAATCCCACCCTCCATTGTTTTCACGAGGCAAAGACTCTATACGAAAGAAAGGAAAAAACGGAATGGATGATATGAAATGGGAACAACGACGAAAGAATAATTTCAAAAATGAAAAGTCACAATGTTTAGGGAAACGTGACAAGTCATTCGCAGGACGGATTGATTCTCATGCTGTCGATATTTGTGGAATCCTAAATGAACGTGAGGAATATTACACGACGTCCTCTTGTGCAGGACGGTGTTTCATGTATAGAGGTACAGGTGTCAAGGCGACGACGAATTTTCAACGATTTCGTATTTCACATGAAAAAATCATGGATCCTCAACGATTCTTTGATCTTTCAACGATTGATACCGACCCTTCCGGTGGTGGTGATCCGATTCGACCTATTGGTCAATATGACTACAAGGAAGAAGGTCAATCAAATGAAGATGAACCCAGTCTGTCTCCCTCAAGTGAAGAAATTATAGAATCCGAGTCTACAGATAAGACGATATGGTTGAGATTTGAACCCTTCATTTTGCATGTCGCATGTCGATCGTTGGCTGCAGCTTCAGATTTGATGACAACGGCACGACCGACATTCAAAAATGTCGGCCTAACAACATGGAAGGATAATCGTTTCCTTGTTGCAGTATGGGGTGATGAAGGTCTGGAAATGCCGCTTTGTACTCCTGAGGGGCAGACCTTGGGGTTAGATCCATCATGGCTAAAGGAACTTGTCAATGAACGACATGAACGAAACTGGACTAAAATCGATAGATTCTGTCAATCAGCTCGAGAAATGACAACCACAACAAGAGAGGATGAAGATTTCGTTGATGAACATAATCCCATATCGGAAGAAATCATCGACGTCCCAAGAAGTTTTGACGTTGTCGGTGATGTCGCGTATCTACATAACTTCCCCGAATCCGAACCGGAAAAAGTAGGAGAGGCGATCATGAGGAAAAATAAGTCAATCAAGCTCGTAGTCGCTCGAAGGTCGAATCTTGTGGGTACTGAACGTGCTCCTGGTGAAGAGGGTCTAGCCGTCATCGCAGGAGCTGAACGGAATCCGTTGGTCACGACGCATACAGAATATGGGATAAAGTGTGTTGTCGATCTGAATCATACCTTTTTCAGTCCTCGAATGGCTCAAGAACGATTACGGATATGTCAACAAATTGCAAGGGGGGAAGACGTCCTAGTCCTATTCGCGGGAGTCGGTATGGAGGGTCTTCAGATTGCTGGACGGACCGAGGCATCATCTGTTTTACTCATCGAATTGAATGAGGTCGCTGTTCGTTGTGCACAACGAGGACATCGAATGTTGGAACGAAATAAGGCTGTAAAGTGTAGTGGTGCCGCCGAACGACTTCAGATTGTACAGGGTGATGTCATCGAAGTGTTGCGTGGGACACTAAGTGGGACTACATACGATCGGATCCTCGCTCCTCGACCGAAGGAGGGTACTTTAGATGGTGATTTAGGGAGTGGTGATGGCGGCGAAGGGTTTTTGCATGTCATCGTCAGCCATCTCAAGGATGGTGGTGAATGTCATTGGTATGACTTTGTTGCTGATCATGAATTTCCAGAATGCATCCGAACACGACGGCTGATAGAACGAGTATGTTCGACACACAATCTTCGCGTACACATTGTCCATGCCGCGAATGCTGGGTCTGTAGCAAAACGGCAACTTCGAGTATGTATTGATTTTAAGGTATTCCAGAATGGAGACACGTAGCCAACGAATGTATACAGGAAAAAAGGAAAATTTTGTACGTATTGATTTAGTTCACAAAATAAATCGGAATCTACATTAAACCAATTCTTGTGAATACTACCCATGTATCAATCTCGCCATGACTCATCTGTCGATCGATACTGATATTCCCCCGCTGCCTTATTCCATACCATACCTGGCTTTGCCTCGGTCTGCTTTGCCATGGCAATTTCCATAAATTTCTTCCGATCTTCGACTTCTTTTTTCTTATTCTCTTCTTCTTCCATGACACGTTGACGTCGAGCTTCTTCGGCCAATTGTTTTTCACGGGCAGCCTTCGTCACAGCATGGAGTGGTTGGAATTTCGTTAATTCCAATAGGACCTTATCACAAAATTCAATATCATCCGCATCCTGTTTTAGGGCAGCTTCTAGCCACGGTAAGTATCGGACAGCTTCCTGTTCTAACGATCGACGTTTCTTCGCAATCGAATGGAGTTCAATCCGTTGATCGACGACTCGTTTTTGAAAGGTTTGATTTTTCTTATAGGCATCCTCGAGTTCATCACCTACTAATGTGTCAATCAGATCCATCGATGCATGGACAGACTCGGGTTGGATATCTGCCAAAATTGTTTGTGTACTATCGAATCGTTGTTGGAGGGTCGCAACTTGATTCCATAATTCCATGAGAGAATGTGTTGATAGAATCGTATTCCGTCTTTTGGTCGAATTCGGACCGACGACAGGGACACTTGGTCTTCGTCGTTTGCGATTCGCAGCGGCGGTGGTGGTATCACCATTTGAGGCTTCCTTTTTCGCTGCGGATGCAGCTTTATCCAAATCTAGGTCGATATTGAGTAAACGATCTCCAGAATCACCAAAGAGATCATCATCGTCATCAGTATCATCATCATTGTCATCACCATCACCCGAAAGACTATCATCCACATCTAAAGATAATTCCCTGTCAATATCAATTGCAGATCGGTTAGGGACGGGAGGTGCCTTGGCGGGTTCAGGAGGGGGTGCATGTAAAGGAGAGAATGAGGCTGCCACGACGGGGGATGAATCTCCTGAAACAGCAGTCGTCGTCATCGTCGTAGTCACTGGGGGTGTCTGATTGTAATCAGCATTCCGAAAGTGTTCTAATCCCTTCAATAATTCATTGACATATCGGATTGAAAAGACATGTCGATCACCCCAAATTTTTACTGTCCGACGTACTTTTTCAATAAGAGATGGATTCTTTTGACAAATAAATGTCAATGCTTGTCCTAAAATAGGTGAAAAGGCTTCCAAAAATTTATTCCCCCGATTCCGTTTTGAATTTTGTAATGTCTCATTGGCAACATATAATAATGGCAAGTATTGATCTGATCGGGCTTGATGTAAGACATTCCTCCATTCCGTTACGGCAATAATCGTCGATCGATCATATTGTTTCATCATTGCACGTGCTGCCTGTTGAATTGCCTCTGCAGAACCATCTGTCTGTGATAATACACTGCGAATATTTGCAGCATCAGCCATTTTTCAAATCTTTTTGAATTTTTTCTTCTCTTCAAATTTTTTTCTTTTCTTCTTCACTCTTGAAAAGTGTCGGAAAAGTAGCTTTGAGGACTGGAGAGAGGCAGAGAGATACGAAGAATGGTGGACTGCAAACTAAAAGACAGCCCTAAAATGCTAAATCGATATAATCGTACTTTGTTTTTTTTGTGGTTTGCAGAAATACGAAAAATACAAAGGATGCTATCTTGGAGGTATCCGACAACAAAATTTCGAGACGTCACAAAGTAGGGAGCTCAAAGAAGAAGTCTTTGATTGTGAATTCTACAAAAAAGTCGATTGCCCGATTTCGTCCGTCACCACTTTTGCGAGCTACCCAGCAAAATGCGATCTTGCGATGTCTTCAGAGTACTCTTTTCGTGTAGCCGAACACAGAAAACTAGTGACTCGACGACAATCGTGAAAATCTCCGTACGTTATGTTTCTTGTGTGAAGATCAGATACCGTAGATGTTGATCGCGTATCGTACTTTTCGAGCGTCGTTTGGTGGAAAGGAAATGTTTGCCCAATCCTCGTGTTTTTGTTTGATGGCACACTACTGTACAAGGCAGTGGGTGGTAGACGTCTTCTCGTCCATGGTGGCTCTCGATTCCGAAACTTTCGCTTGGGTGGACGCCAAACCAAACACCACCAAAGTTCCGCGTTCTCACGGAACCCTTCGCGCAAGACAACGCGCAGGAACACCTGTCAGTCGCCCGGTTTGGCTTTAGATCCAAGCAGTCGACTGCTCCATCCGACACCAACCAACGTGAATGCAAAATCCAATTGGGTTCCTTCTTCTGTCGTTTCTATTGAAATGAACCATTGCGGACGTTCTTCTCAAGGACCAACGTTTCGTCAAACCAGGCTTGTATCCCCAAAGAAGGCCCCTTTTTCTTTTTTCCTCATCTCGGAACACAATGGGACGACGTGTACGAGGTGCCGCATTGCGTGCGAATAAGCGAATTAAGCTAGCAGATCAAGAAAATGCTGATGCGACAGCCGATTATGTGGAGACTCGTGAGGTTGCTGAAAAGACAGATGAACAACTATTCGTCCTAGATACAACAGCTATCCTACCATCAAGCAAACAACTGGCAAAGAAGGAAATGAAAGAAAAGGATCCACGGAGAAATGCCTCACTGAAGGAACAAGGACAGATTGAAAAGCTGTTACAGAAACACTCGGCGGAAGAATTGAACCGCCTTGTCGCTGTGGGAAAGGCGACGTCTAGACGTGCAACACGAAAGGGAGCCGTACAACCAAACTTTGATCTTTGGGGTGAGGATCCTCCACCACTAAAGGACGATTCAGAAACGAAGGTCAATGTAGATCCTGTCGTCGTCGGAGCGGGGATGGCAGGAATCAAGCCTGCTGGTCATGTTGACATGGTTTCCCGGGCAGCGTTACCACCAAGTTCAAAACGCAAGGCTGTTGCAATCGAAGTGGCAAGGGCAGGACAATCCTATAACCCGGATAAGGTTCTGCACCAAAAAATATTACATGAAGCGGTCGGAGTAGAAGAAAAGCGGCAGCATGCTGAAATGGAAGCAAAGGCTCCCATCAGTACAGGAATGTCAGAAGAGACTAGAAAATATTTACTCGGTTCTGATAGCGAAGAGAGTGATGACGAAAATGAAAGCGAAGACAACACTGATGAGACGGATCGACCGGCGACAAAGATCCAAAAGAAACTTACGAGAGCACAACGAAATAAGCAAAAAAGAGTCCGTGCCGAACAAAGGGAGATTGATAATCGAAAACGTCAAAAGAAGGAACAGAATGCTGTCGGTGAAGCAAAGACTATTGTGAAATCCCTAAGTCGTGAAGAGAGAGATCAGATCCAACGACGTGAGGAACTTCAAAAGGTAAAGGAGGCGAGTGAACGGACCAAGGGTGTCGATGTCTATCAACGAGTATCTCTTGAGAATCCAATCCATGCACCGACATTACCAGTCCCATTAAGTAGTGAACTTCGACAGCATGGGGGGAGTTTACGTACCATGAGACCGAAGGGAAGTCTATTGACTGATCGAATGGTGAGTTTAGCCGATCGTGATATGATCGCCAAGAAACAGGTCAAGAAGAGGATGCGAGTAGAAGGTAAACGTCGAAAGATGAAGATTAAGGTACGAGGGAAGGGGCATGCAGAGAGTAAGGAAAGTGAAATTCTAGGTTAAGGTATGATAGACAGAATTACTTGCATGAAAAAAAAGGTCAATCAGCCCCCCTTCCCCACGGGAGGTCCTGAAAAACAAAATTGGATAAAGAAGCAATAATCGTAACTCTTGTTATTGGCCCCTGGGAAAGTCTTGTTTGGGGGATTCCGTCCCATCAATGAGTGCAAGAACTTCGTCCAGAATTACCAATATTCTCTCCATCGAGTTCAAATTTTCATTCTCATGATTGAAGCCGCCATGTTGAGGCACGAGGAGTGACGATGTTCTTCTTCCAGCTGAGGAGGATAGTGACCCTGCAATAGTAGTATTGAATAGAAAGGGACTTGGTGGGATACTATTGTAGTAATCATTGATGATCACTGAGGACAGAGAAGAAGGGTTCGTTGTTGTAGGATTGCTTTTGGTAGGATTTACAGTCATTGTGGATTTCTTCTTTTTTTTCGTTGGGTTTGTTCGGTGCCGAAGTACACTGACGTCGTGAAAACTGTAATCGCTAGATATGAGCATGGCATGTTCCGACGCCACAAGCGAAATTGTCAATCCGAACCTTGTAGGAAATACATACAAAAACTTTTCCGATGCATTTCCGCCACGTCAAGATAATTCTACGTGCTTTGATAAGGAAAGCTGGAATGACGATGTTCCTCCTTTACTTAGTAAACGATGGCATCTACTTAAGATCGATGCTTAGCAAGGAAGAGTTTCAGATCCCTAGGATAGTGAGGACGAACACGGAATAAGAATTCATAATTCGCCATTCGGTGAATCGATGGCGTCACCGATCCCGTGGACAATGAACAGTTGTTTCACGTCCGATTAGGGTCATCCATATCTCTTGGTAGAATCGCCATATAAAGGCCAGAATCGGAAAATCCCTAGGGTTGTATCACAAAGGGGCGACAGGATCACATCGCTGGACAGCAGGTTCGAAAAGCCCAGGTCACTCGAGAGTCGTCATTCTTTGAATTGGTCAACAAGACCTAGGCAATAATACGCGATTCGTCCGATGTTTATAGACCCATGTCGTTGCTTTCTGAGTTTGACGAACTGGTTGAAATCACCGGGCTAACTTTATTACACGCCTGGAATTCTACTGCTTTATGTGGTTACGTATGTAGTACCGGTTGCAGGGTATGTAGAGGGCCCACCGAGACTGTTGTTTCGAAGTCACCAAACGAAATACGACCGTCTATGGCGGTGTGTTTGACAGCACCGCCCAAATCTGGCGTTGGTGCATGCAGATCACAACTCGACTGTAATTAGCGCCAGCATTCGCCAGCTCACAGACTGGGCAATTTCCTAAACCGTGCCCTCACTGGGACACACCAGCAAGCCATCGCCTCAGTGATCGCGAGTCTTGAGAGAAAGGAAAAACTCCTCCCCCCGTGCAAGATATAGCGTCCTAATCTTTGCGAAGAAGTTGGGTATGTGGTCAAGAGAAAGAGTTGCACCGAGAACTTTGATTTACCTTGTCCTTGTCACGAATGCTCGAGGCCGGAAATTCTATGCTTCCGGAGCGTTTGGATCTTGTTCTAGCAAAGCCTTATCGCAGTCTTATCGAGATATTGCTTCAAGAACGAAGCATCTCGATCGGTGGCCGGATTCTAAGAATTTTTGTCAGGATTGCTTAGTATTCGACCAGGGATTGAAGAGTTATAAGTTACCTACGTTTCTTGACGGTCATGGTCCTCTGGGGGTGTTTGGACTGTTGCACGACAACCCCCAGGCGGACGGTATCTTGCGTCCATGTGATGACATCTTTACCGAATTTTGTGCCCAGTTGAAAATACAAGTGTTGAAGAATGATGTATCACAGGTTAGAGCAATGGATCGATGGATACTCCATCCGCCGCCATCTTCCCATCACATTTCTGTAGCAATACTTCAGGAACACATATCATTTCTTAAGAATCAGGCAGATATTGACAACTGGCAACCTATTTCTCACTCAACAATCCAACAACTAGCAGACTCCCTCATGTCTGAGCAACAGTCGAAGGTTGTAGTACCGCCAGAATTAGAATTGGATTCCCTACTATGGACTCCTGATGGTGCTCTAATTGCAGGATTTATCGATAACAATCCTGAAGAATCCTTTGAGAAGCTACGATCATCCTCGCGCCAGATTGCACAAGATATCCTTGGCAATGCCTTCTTAGCTACTCGGCCTAAAACTCTGATCCATTCGACTATCGGCCGGGTCGTAGGACTTCCGCCTGGGTCAACATCGACACAGTATGATACCTTGACGAATATCGCACAAGAATACAATGAAAGAATATTACCAGATGCCGTACAGGATATCAAAATGAAACATCCATCGTTTACCTTGGATAAGGTTTCCTTGGCACGGAATATTGTTTGGATGCTACAGGAGTACGAGGTGATCCAAACCTGGAGCGTCGGTAGTTAGTACGCATGGTTAGGTCTAAGTTGCTGTCCAGGTATCACATGGACATATCATAGACTTTATATTTTTGATCAATTTGTGATCTGGAAGTTCGGAACTGCTGGAAGGGAGAAAGATATGGCAGTGCCTACTGATGAATCCTCGAAGAAACAGATTCCTTCCGGTGCCGTGCTGATGTTTGATGTCATGACATCGTCACGAGGAGTACAGTAGCGCTTTTGGTCCGTCAGAGCAGCACTGGGGGTGACCATATTGAAGATCCCAGACGTGCGGACTCCCTGGGAAGATTGTGTAGGCTCCAATCATCTCACTGTTTTGATTTGAGTGATACCCAGCATTGTATCGAGACTGGGCTCTGACACCTAAGTGTATCTCCACGAATGTATGGTGTTTGGTAGTTCGAACAATGTGGGCAGATCGGGAAGGTGTGTGGACGTTCTAGGTATTTCACACTCGGTCGCGTTCGGATGTCCTGGGATTTTCCATATGGTTGAAAATACCGTTCCAAAGCGGGTGCGCCTCACGGGAAGGAAGGGTACCAGTTCTTTCCACATTGGCTGCGTATGATCCAGTTGTGAACTGCGATGCAAACATCTAGATGATATAGATCTCTATCGTTTCAAACAGAATCTCTCAACGTGCATCTCTTCGATTACGTAGGTTATCATACTAATTGCGAATCCGAAGTAAAGCATAACTCAATTATTAGTCTCACTATTGTTGCCAATCGAACTCTGCCATTCACACGTCGGACCGGATTCATCACAAGAGAACATACAACAGCTACCCTCCACTTCCGAGGGGTTTCCTAGACAATCGGCACCAAGTTCCCAGAATTGATTTGAGAATGCCCCAGAGATCGCAAAAAATGGTGTCCAAACTTTCAGTGATAGTGGTGCCGCGCATCTCGAACCACTGAAGGGTTGGTCAATGTGCCGAACTCCGTCGGAATACTTCCTGGCAGGTGGTTGTGGGATAGGATTATCTCCGTCAGTTCTTTCAGTAGACCAAGTTCCAAGGGAACTGTTCCAGTGAAGGAATTTGTTTTGCGCAAATAGACGCTCCCGGAGTGCAGTCATTTTGCCCAATCCCGAGTTCCACTCAATGGACATTATCGATATCGCGTGACCTCTCCCGTATCATGTTCCGTTGCCGTTCAGTCGCCATCCTTCCCAGCATCTTGTCTAAGCTGGCTAGGGCCACTACTTGCAGTTTCCCCTCGTGCCGTTGTTCAACCATCCTCTCCCCATCTTTTGGTGTCACTCTACTACTACTTTCATGATTTCCCTCTTGAGCTGGGTCCACACGCAAAATAGACTTTTCTTCTCGCTTGACAGACCAAGAGACGACTTGCCATTCCGTGAAGCCACGACGACGACGGCGGGTGAGCCTTCCTGTAAATCGTCAATCCTCGTCCTAGTACTGCCAGGATATCGAATTCACCAGTATGGGGCCCTCCCACTTCGGCTATGGGTTATTAATTCATCCGTCTCATTTTTAGGAATTTCACAGTCAATCGATGCCTTGCCTGGATCGAACGGTGATCCGTGACGTGTAAAGGTCTGTAACAGCAAGACGGAACCAATGAAGATTGGCATCGACCCTTTGCCTGATGAGGATTTGCATTGATTTCTCGTTTCATGCTCACGTCCCCCTTAGGTCAAGCTGTCGATGAAGGTGACAGGCTCCCGAACCTCAAAAGTGTCCGCCCTACGGCTGACGATACGTTGAGTGCGTACTGGTGTCGGCGGTGTGAGAGGTCATAAGTTAGAATGCTCTCTCTTTGGATCGGTTTGTTCTGTGCGCGAGATTCATATCATCTGCAAGCACCCAAACTGTTATGCACTATCGTATACCGGTCATACTATCATAGGCATGCACAACTTTTTTCCGCGAACGTTGTTGACATAAAAGATTTTGCTTCATGTGGGCAACCAACTACATGCAAGAAAGTCTCGTCGAGGATCATCATCATGGAGACTACTACTACTGTATTCACGGCGATCAGGGTTGCCCTTGAGATCTACAGAATGGCGGAAGCTTATCGAGATAGGAAAGGGGCCATGTGAGAAGTTGAGAGCAAGATATTGATCGTTACTGGCGTCCTGGAGGGGATGGACTCCCATTCAGTGGCAGCTCACGGTGAAATCCTTGAGGCGATTGTGAGTGCATTGATGCTACTTCGACAGGAAGTCACAAAGGTTAAGGATATGACAAGATTCTGGTATCTCGTGCAGTCAAGAAGTTGTCAAGACAGGCTTCGGGATAGATCTAATACTATTCATATTCTCTTGAGTTCGTTGAATGTCGCTCAGACAAATGAAGTGCACCGGGATTGGTCAAGAGTTGTGGAGGATCTTCGTCTCCAGCTAGAGGATGAACGCCGTCAAGCCGCAGAGCTTCGGCGCCAGGTTGACGCAGGGTCTCCGTTGAGGTCCTTACTCTACAGGATAGGACTTGTGACGGTAACGGATATCGAAGAGTCGCTTGGTCAGGCAGAGGAAGTACAACGAGCCCTTGGACTTCTAAGGGAAGATAGGGAGCAGCTTCAGCAAATGAGCCAATCGATCCAACGAGAATTACAAATGCTTCGTCAGTCGATCCAACAAAGTGATAGTTCACCACGACGGGAGCCACCTACTGCGGCTAGGAGGATACCTACAGTCTCTGTCTTGCTCGTTGTACTGATCTTTGTGGTCGTCTTCCGGCGTGACCTAGAAGGTAAGGGATCAAAGAGTAGTACGGGGCCCTGTTTTGAAAGAAACACAGCTCACAGGCCACTTCATGACCTCGCCTACTGCCAGCAGTAGGATTGCCGCCTCCGTGCCCAACAAACGTGACTGTTGACGGTACAATCGATGTCTTCGTTGAAATGCCGACACCACCTCCTACGCTTGCCCCGACACCTCCAATTGGTGGCGCTTCCTCCTCTAATGGCACTTGTCCAACAAACGGGACTGCTGAAAGTATGATCGATGACTTCATTGGAATTGGTGGCGCGTCGTCCTCTGATGGCACTCGAGTCGCGAGGGTGCGACAGAACGACAACGAAAACGCCGGAACTTCCAGACGGCGATTGCAAGTCTATGACGTGATGGATGGTGGATGGACACAAGTCGGAAACGACTTGATTGAAAGTGCAACAAAAGACTGGTTTGGCTCTGCTGTTGCATTCTCCTCCGATGGCAGTCGAATCGCCGTTGGAGCACCCGGGAGTGACAATGAAAACGGCAAAGATGCTGGAAAGGTACAAATCTATGACTTGATGGAGGGTAGATGGACCCAAATCGGAAATGACTTGATTGGCGGTGCAGATCGTGAGTACTTTGGTGATGCGCTGGCGTTCTCTGCCGATGGCACTCGACTGGTAGTTGGAACAACATTGAACGACAATGAAAATGGCAAAGACGCCGGACTAGTACTGGTTTATGACTTGATGGAAGGTACATGGACCCAAGTCGGAAATGAGTTGATTGGAAGTGCGACTTTTGACTGGTTTGGTAAAGCTGTCGCGCTCTCCTCTGACGGGACTCGACTCGTCGTTGGAGCAACAATGAAAACGGTGAAGATACCGGACTAGTGCAAGTCTATGACATGATGGA
>Ga0194115_10005012_pt1 | contig 13959 bp, 16 predicted proteins | sample TA2MahsurfametaG_3_FD_148656 | JGI IMG/M metagenome (GOLD analysis project Ga0194115, IMG submission 148656) | Freshwater microbial communities from Lake Tanganyika, Tanzania - TA2015002 Mahale S4 surface | ecosystem: Environmental > Aquatic > Freshwater > Lake | place: Tanzania: Lake...
CTTCCAGGCATCGTGTAGGTGTAGCGCACCTGAAGCCCTAGCGCATTTGCTAGAAAGTCGCAGAAGGCCAGCGCAGGCTGCTGATACGTTTCATACGAAATCAGATAAGACTCGTCAACCTGGCACGGCCGGGCAGACCACTTCTCAATACTCCGGGTGTACTCATCTTCAACGAACCCAAGCGCTGCGAACGGGTCATCCGTAGAAAATGCTTCTGCAACCTTTGCGATTGCGTCACCGTAGATCTTCAGGTTCTGATGCACCCACTGGGGGTTCTTCACATCCACCGGCCCACCGAGCCGGTTACGTTCACGAACGGGAAAAGGAACACGTGCCATACAGCCTCCAAGTTGAAAATCGGCGGATTGCCTTTTTTCATGCTAGGAAGGCTGTGAGGCATGGGTCAAGAAGCGGATTTCTCCAATTGTTGAAAAGCCGCCTGGCGGTGAATATGGCGCGCGTGCACACGTGCGTGGACGCGCATGCGTGTAATGGTTGTTATGGGGGGCACCGTATCGCTCTAAATCAATAAGCACCTCCCCTCAGTATTTCGTGCGGCCTGCCGTCTAGGATCACCCAGCGATCTGCCGCCGCTGGGTTCGTCACCTCGACATCAATCGATCATTCTGTTGGCCTTCAGGCCCCCCGCGATTCGGATGATGGTGTCGCAGAACTCAGAGCGCTAGCTTTCCTCGGTGTTCGGAGGATAAAACTTGCGCGACCGTACCAATATTGATACATTTCATCCGTCCAATCCACGGCTCATCGTTTACTTTTACAAGGCGCTCGGCGGGGGGCAACCGGTCCGAGTGTGGCTTCTATCGCTTTCTGTGTTGGACCGTCGGGCAATAGGAACGGATATCAAGCTCGTTCAGTTTGCCTGGCCGATTGGTATGCCGCTGGTTCGATCGCTCGGATACGAGCTGTTTGAGATTCGAACGAGTCTGCAGGACAGAGCTGCAAGAGTAATTTTCTACCTGGATGGTGCCAAGATGGTTTTACTTCATGGATTTATAAAGAAGCAGCAGAAAACAGCCAAGGAGGATCTTCGGATTTCGGTTGCCCGACTTCGGCTGTACCGGAAGGGGGGCGCCAGATGAGCAACCTGAACCTTGGGCAAAACTTCGACGACTTCCTTAAAGAACAGGGTGACCTTGAAGAGGTCACCGCAGTTGCGTTAAAGCGGGCAATCTCATTGCAGATCGCTCAGCAGATGCGTGTAAGTAAATTGACCAAGACCGAGTTGGCCCGCCGTATGAAAACAAGTCGTGCGGCACTCAATCGTCTATTAGACGAGTCTGACCCCAGTCTCACGCTCACGACGCTTGCCAGTGTGGCAGTTGCCCTGGAATCTGCTGTCCGTATCCGCATCGAGCCGCTACAAAGCTGACGTCTTTCGGGCCGACTCTTTTGCAGGCGCATCTTCAGTAGTTCAGTTCGCTTAGCTAGTGAGACGCTGAAGGCTGGGGGCCATGGCCGACGTACTTCATGAGCATAGAAACGCGAGACCCACAAGCGGGACAGTCTGCCCTGGGGGATGGCTGACACCTGGCGATTTCTTCACTGACCCACTGTACTGCCGCGCAGCCGCTAGGCTAGCCGGCAGACACCAGTTCTTCAACTGACAGGTTTCCTGCATCAATAATGGCGCGTTGTGCATCAAACGCAGGCCGTTTGATGATGCGTCCTTTTAGTGAGGAGTTGGCATCGACAATCTTGCCCTTCTTATGAAGCCCATAAGCGCGTATCACGGGGAAGGTTCGATCCAGTGCGCGTTGTATCGCCGCCTGTGTCTGCTGATCAAGTTCGATGGTACTCACCGTAATAGGCAACCGAACAGGAGAATGGACCCACGGCGGCGCAAACTCTATGCGGCCGTTCATCGCGTAGTAGACAGAGAAGCGTTGCTCAAGCGCAACCCCGTCAAGCGCCAAAACAAATGTACCCAACATGTTGGGCAAGTCGAACTGAACATCGGTGACCGTGATACGGGATGGGCGCGGGGGGACAAAAACATTCTAGCGTAGCCATTCTCGCAGTTCGTTTTTTCGATCGTCGTCGCTTGGGATAGTCATTTGGGGTTACTCGGTTAGGGCGCTGTTTAATGCGTGCTTAAGAGGCCTCACCGCCACCCACCTCCGCAAACCGCGCAACCATCGTGGGGTTGTCGCGTGTAAGCTTTTTTATCGTGAGGTCTTCGGCCTTGTCATTGGCAAGCCGTAGGTTATTGGCCGATTTATGAAGAGCCTCTTTGGTTCTCTCAAGATCTTTGATGACCTCGTCGATACGCTTTACGGCCCAGTTGTTGCTCGAAGGCTCGGTCTCGCACCTGGCGAAGAATGTCGGCATAGCCGGACTCATCGACCTTAAAGGCTTTACCGCAATTGGGGCATTGGATATCGTTCATGGGAGGTTCCCTTTTTTGGGTGGAAACACATTATTCACGGTTGCTAGATCACCCAGCGATCTACGCCCCGCCATATTCTTCCTCCCCCCTAAACCCTTAATAAATCTGCAGATTAGAGCTAAACTAAGCCATGGCCCGCCTGATCCCCGAAGATGTCGCCGAGCCCCACCAGGGGCCGTGGCATCCGGCTGAACGGGCCACGCTCAATAAGCTCGCGGTGGTGCTGCCCGATGACTACACCGAGTTTCACGGTATTCACTGGGCACGCATAGGCCAGGCACGCCCTGACATGAATGGAGACGATACTTGGCTAGCGAAAAGCTCATACGAAGCCGAATAACAGAGATTGCCGCTTCGGAGGGCAAGACCTTAGACACGCGAGCTCCACTCTCAAGCGAGGTTACGTATTTTCTCCGACGAAAGCTGGCTGAGGAGGTCCATGAGGTCTTCGGTGCTTTAGACACTGGAAGCCAAGATATGCTAAAGGATGAGTTGGCCGACTTGGTGGAAGTGATCGATGCATTAGCCACGTCAAGGATGTTCTCGCTACCGGATGTTCTCGAGAGGGCTAAGGAGCGAACGAAGAAGAGGGGAAACCTGATCGATGGGCACATCCTCAGAGGAATTCATCCCGAGCCACGTCGATTATTTACGAATGACGCAAAAGCAAGTCTTCTGAGGGAGCTTCAAAAAGAGATCTCTAAGGCATCGGCTATCGATATCGCCGTTTCATTCATCTTGGAAAGTGGGCTTGACCTACTTGAAGGAGGCATCGCCGCCGCGATACTTCGAGGGTGTACCGTGAGGATTCTTACAACGGATTACATGGGTGTTAGCGAACCTGCGGCGCTCAGAAGAATTAATCGCCTTGTTCCTAGTGCCCGAGTTTTTGAAGCAACGAACAGGGGCTTTCATCCGAAGGCGTATATTTTCTATCGTCCAGATGGTTCCGGCCGTGCCTTCATTGGCTCAGCGAACCTCTCAAGGTCGGCACTTCTTGAGAACGTTGAATGGACTTGGTCAAGCACGGATATTGACGCTGGGCACCCCATCGATCAGACCCGTGCAAAGTTTGAGGAGATTTTTGATTCAGCATCTTGCTCCCACTTAAACAGTGATTGGATCGATGCATACGAAGCTCGTCGACCCGACATACAAAGGCGAGCATTTTTTGAGCCGCTAAACGCTAACGATCCGGGTGTTCAACCCCGACCAGTACAGATCTTAGCGCTGAACGAGCTTGAGTTGCTCCGACAGGACGGAGAAACAAAGGGCCTGGTCGTTGCAGCCACTGGCTTAGGTAAAACTTACTTGGCTGCTTTGGATTCACGACACTATGACCGGATGCTTTTTATTGCTCATCGGGAAGAGCTCCTAACTCAAGCGGAGAAAGCATTCCGACGCGTGAGACCAGATCTTACATCCGGCTTTTTAGTCGCGGGAAAATCCGACCTTGATCGAGATATGGTGTTCGCATCAATACAGTCTTTGAGTATGGAAACCAACCTCGAAGCGGTTTCGAAGTTGAGATTCGATTATGTGGTGATTGATGAGTTCCATCACGCAGCGGCGGATTCTTATCAGAGAGTGCTGAAGCAACTTGCACCCGCATTCCTACTTGGCATAACCGCGACGCCATTTCGTCGAGACAATCGCGATCTTCTGGCCATTTGTGATGGAAACTTAGCGTTTCAGATCGGGTTGTTCGAAGCAATTCGGTTGGAATGGCTAGCTCCTTTTCGATACTACGGGATAGCCGATGTAGTGCACTTCAGTGACTCATTACTCTCCCCATCGAAAAGGTATGACGAGCAAAAGTTAACTGTCGCGTTCAATACAGAGACGAGGGCAGCTCTTTCGTTAGAGCATTATTTGCGACATCGAAGAAGATCAGCGCTCGGATTCTGTGTCTCTATCCAGCATGCTGACTATATGGCCGAGTTTTTTCGGTCGCGGGGGGTGAAGGCCACAGCAGTTCACTCCCAACTGAGCGGACCGGAGCGGGAGCTAGCGCTTCTTCGTCTCGAGAGTGGTGAGTACGAGGTCATATTCAGTGTCGACCTGTTTAACGAGGGGGTCGACATCCCTTTTCTTGACTTAGTTCTTTTCCTTAGACCAACAGAGTCCATGACTATCTTTCTACAGCAAATGGGTCGTGGGTTGAGAGTATTCAAAGGGAAGGACTTCCTCACCGTCATCGATTTAATTGGCAATTACCGCAACGTTGAACAAAAGATCTCATTCCTACTTGGTGATGATGGGGTGAACACGAGCGAGGAGCGAGCGGCACTAAGGACCGCGAGAAGCTTCCTGTCAAACGGTGACTTACCGAGCTCGTTGCCCGAGGGAATTGAAATACATCTTGATCAGGTATCGACAGAGGTTCTACGTCGTGCCTTTGGCCAGCGCGAGGGAATCGCCGAGCGATGTCGACAAGAGCTCAGGCGGTTAAGTGACGAGCTCAATGGCAGTCTGTCATTTCGTCATTTCAATAAATACTCCACGATCGCTTGGCCATCTGTGAAGGCAGCCCTGGCAAGGTCGTCATGGCTTGAGGTACTGGATGAGTGTGCGCTAATAACGCCGGGGCAGGCCCAGCTTCTAGAAAACTATCGCGATTTCTTTCTCGAGCTTGAACGCTCACAGATGACCAAGTCTTACAAGATGGTTGTTCTGTTATCTATGTTCAGTGGCAATCTATTCGTTCCCTCGGTTAGGTTAGGCGTCTTAGTATCTGGCTTTAGAGAGTTCTTTCGGTCTGAAAGGTGGCGGATTGATCTAATCGGAACATCTCTCCAAGAGGTCGACCTTGCAACTGATGAGCAGATCGGGACATACATTCTCCAGAACCCGGTAAATGCCTGGATAGGAGGTAACTCTGCTTCCGCATCTAGGTTTTTTTCGTACTCAGCAGACCAGCAGGTTTTTGCCTATGCAGGACCGCCTGTACCGACCGACCCGGCGACTCTTAGAGACTTCTCCAACGAGATCTTAGACAGGATTAACACGCGTCTGGACAGCTATTTCAGACGTCCTGGCACTCAGAAGTATGTTTTCCCTGTCATCCCGGCTGGCAACCGTGAAGATTCGTGGTGCGTCATGTTTGGTGAGCATAGGGAAGGTCTTCCTTTCGGATGGGCTGTTGTTCGAATTAATGGCCAAACCTATTCCGCGAAGTTTGTAAAGGTTGCACTTAATGTGCTGGTTGATCACAACGCGAAAGGAAGCGATGCCCCGAATCTCCTGTCGCGTGAGCTATTGATGTTGTTTGAAAGGAAAATGCCACCCAGGCCACGGGTACGATTTGTAAAAAACGCTGGGGAGGCCGTGTGGGAGATTCTTATCGCCTAGTGCAAGACTGATCAACAGGGGCGTTATTAAGTACTTTGCCAGTCGCGCTCGATCATTCTTGCGCGACCCCGAGACTGCATAGATATTCGTACGTACTGTCGTAGAAGCTAGGATCTCTCGTTGGATCTCGTTTGTCGCCTTCGGGTACGACAATGATCATACCTTGGCGAGCTCGTGTCAAAAGTACCCGGTAGGCATTAATCAGGTAGTTTTGCCTTTCTATCTTGTTAACGCGATTCCATCTGGCTCCAATGAAAGAGTGCTTCGACCAGCCGTTCTCGGTATATCTCAGATCGCCGTCCCAAACCACTCCAACCCAATCAAGTTCTAGACCTTGAACATGGAACTCCGTTGCAGCATCCTCGAGGTAGTAAGAAGACCGAACGTCCTCGCGTTCATCGAGGAACCAGTGAATAGGATCGAGAGGGCACCGCACATCAATTGCATGGGGTTTTAACCTAACTGCTTGAGATGAAACTACCAGCCCATAACGCTCCGATCCTCTTGCCTTTTGGCGCAACCAATTTTTGGCGGTCTCGATGCTTCTTGTTAAACGAATCGGATAACGACTGGCGATTTCTGAATATAGCGAACGTGCGGTAAGCAACTCAAGATTTAGCGTGGCGCTAACAAACTTAGATAGAGACTCGGCTCGGAAGGACCGCATCGAGACGCTGAGATGCAAATCGGGGTTTAAGTGGACCTGATTTATATCCGCTAGCTTATGCGTCCATTCGTTGTATCTGTACTCGGATTCACTAAGATTAGGCGACAGGTAAACTTCCCAATCGCGATACCTTTTTGCTAAAGCGTAGATCCACTCAGACAGACCAGCCTCACCCGTGTTGATCTCCTGCCCACCCCCGATTAGGCAGACGATGACCGCCCAATCCGGGTGCCTGTCCATACATGAAATTAGAAACTCGGGTTCTGAAGACTCGAAGTTTGAGACACCTCGCTTACGTTGCATAAAGCGAGAGGTCATCTCCCTGTCCCACGCCCTCTGAGCCTCGTCGAAAATCGCTACGTGCTCGACTGGTGGGTTTTTTGTGTCAGTTAGGCATGCGTCTCTAAAATGATGTACGTTTTGAATGAACTGTTTTGCTCCTCTTCTTGCTTCGCCCTTGGTGAGATGGTCGCCAATCCGTTTGGCACGATCAACCCTGTCTCTCGCTAATGCCTCCTGCAGGATGGCGACAAGCGGTCCATTGCCTGAAAGGTAAACTGAGTAAAGCTCATCCTCTTTATCTGTGTGTCGATTGGCAACATCTAGCCCCACTAACGTCTTTCTAGCCCCCGGGACCCCACTTACAAAGCAAATGATTTTCTTTTGATACTGCCTTGCTGATTCAATTAAGCTGGCTACAAAGTTTGCCGTAACTGCCAAGTTCTGGGCGCCAGAGTCGCTCCGGGTAATCTCGGTGACGGAGTGCCCCGAGTAGAGCGCCTTTGCTGCCTCTACGATGGTCGGAGAAGGGTAGTAACGACCGGATTCCCATTCGGCGGGTTTGATTGGGGCGCTCGATGTTTGCTGCAAGACCGCTTTAAGTGTGTCGGCGATATGGTCCTGGTCAGTGACAAGCGTGCGAAGTACCTCGTCTGCAGCTTTCTCAATACGCAAAGAGGAAGAAGGGGATTTCATCTGCGATAGAACCAGCACGGGAGCGATAACTTTGTTATGGCTCGACTCGTGAAAGTTCTTCAAGTCGAGGGCATAGTCGGTTACCTGCTCTATATGCCTTAGATGAGCCGCCTGCTCTCCCACCTTGTACTCGAGCACAAAGAGGACATGTTTCAATATGAGAATTACGTCGGCACGGCTTCCAATACGAGGAATTGGAAATTCAAAGTAGATTGAACCGTCTGTATCCCAATCCCTTAGGGATTGCCGGAGGCCATTAATCTCGGTTCTCCAGGCATAGATCTGGGGCTCCTCCACCGAAAAAGCGGAACTCATTGAGAGCGTCCCGACGATCGATTCCGTGGGCGTCATTAAGAACGTCGCGATGTCAGACTGGTAATGCGCTTGTGTCATGTCGAAAGTCTATCGCGACCCAGTCCACGCCCTGACGCTTCATGGCGTCTTCGTTCTCCCATTGGTCAATCAGGGTGAAGCCAAGCCGCTCAAAGATCAGGCGCAGGTAGCCCGGGGAGTAGGTCTTAAAGAGCCGGCCGTGGGCATCGCGTTCTTGGTCGTCTGCATCCGCGCGGCGCGTGGGAATGGAGATCAGTAGCCGCCCATTGACCTTGAGGCAGCCCTTTATGGAGAGCGCCGCATTGAGCAGATCGGCGGTGTCAATATGCATGAGTACGGCACTGCACAGCACGCCGTCGAATTCACCATTAAATGGCACGCCGAGGTCTGGCAGCGCCCCTTGCCTTATACGCCCAGCAAGTGTGGGGTGGGCCTGCTGGGCCAGTGCAACGAGTTCAGCCGTGGCATCGACCCCAAATGGTTGGTAGCTCTGTCGATGCAGTTCAGCCATATCGCGCCCAGACCCACAGCCGATATCGAGTATTCGACCACCGGGTGGGAAGATTCTTGTGAAGTGGCGCGCCAGCGGACTTTTAACTTCCTCATAGCGTTGGGCCACCTCATGCGCATGGCGGGAGTAGTAGCTAAGGGTGGCCGAGTCCATAGCCTACTTTACCGTTTCAGTCTTTCGATCGCCGCCCTGTAGGTTTTGAAAAGGGGGCGAAATATTTTTTACGCGATCACTCGCCCAGCAGCGCCTTGAGATCCTTGAGTACCAGAAACAGGTGGAACGGATCGGTCGTGCCCTCTTTGAAGTCAAATTTCCGGTACCACTCCCGAGCCTCCTCATCCTTGGCATGGACGAGCACCGCGCGGATACCGGCAATGTCCGCTGCCAGCAAAGTGCGTCGCAGCGCATCCTTGAGTAGCGCACGCCCCAGTCTCTTGCCCTGGAAGGTTTGATCAACCGCCAGACGCGCCAGAATCATCACGGGCACCGGATGCCGGGCCAATCCCTTCACGACACGCTCCGGTGCCGACGGATGATCCACACTGCCCACGGTCAGGCTGTAGAACCCAACGACCGCATCACCGTCACAACACACATAGGTCTGCGCGCTGTTGGCTCGTTGATTGTTCAGCGCATGGCGTTGCAGAAACTGGTTCAACGCGACCTGGCCGCAATCGAACGATTCGACGGCATCGGTCGCCTTGAGTTTGCGAACGGACTCCAGTCTGGACACGTATCAGTCCAGGATGCTGGGTTCAGTCATCAGCTTCTTGAGATGCGGCATCGGCTGCGGCGGCGCATCCAGTGCTTGCTGAAACGCCTCCCATTGCTCCTCAGTAAGAACGAAATGACGACGATCCGCCAGCGCCTGATTGGCCGCCACGATGCCCGCATCGAGCAGGAATTCGCTGACGTTCTTATGGCAAGAACGCGCAGCCTCCTGAAGCAGATGCTTCACCGTCGCACTGGCGCGGACATCGATCCGCTCGGTTTTTGAAAGACTTGACATGGCCATGGTCGCCTTTTGATCTGACTATCTACCCAAATGATACTGTCCGGATGACATCCGGACAAGTTATACCTACCGAGAAACCCTCAGCCGTACTCAACGCTCCCATGCTTATTTTCTAGGCACTTCAGGCAAAAAACCTCGGCATTGAAGTCCATGCTAAGAAAAGCTCGCCACAGCCAAGGTGAGCCATGCCACCCCAGGTTGCTTCTCCACCATGATCTGATCGCCGTCCAGGCGATAAGTCAGCTGGCAGTTGAGCCTTGGGTTGGACAGCACGTCGGGGTTGAAAATCACCGCGTTTTCGCCAGCAGGCCTGCGAACCGACGGCGTCAAAAGACCGGGGTGCCCCTCTCGGTGAATCCTGGCACCCACCGACTGGCAAAACGCATAGTCCGAAGGATGCAAAAGATCCGCATGTTTGTGACTTGCTTTTCGGAAGTCGAGCAGCGCCGCACCGCAGGCCACCATGTAAACCTTGCGCTCGGCCATCACAACATGGCGCTCATACCCAGCATCGGAAAGCAGGCCTTTGTACCAGTGGTAGGCCGACTCATAGACCATCGTTTCGACCGATTCTGATCCGTACCACACGCCGTATGTGCCATCCGAGAATCGGCTTGCCTGCCAGTTCTTGAAAGGCCACGCGATGGCGTTGAACCATTCGGCGTCCTCAAACGGGCGATCGATCAGCGGCGTACGAGAACGGTACGGCGGCGGCTTGACTTCGTCCTCCACCCTCTGCGCCAGAAACCACTCGGCCGGGTCCCCAGTCAAGTCGTCGAACAAATCCTGAGACTCGCGCAGAGATACGATGCTCCGGGCTACATCCTGATGGACATCTAAGAGCGCGAGCTGGGCGAACAGAGAATTCACGGCGCGCTTGGCGCGCCGAGCTTAGACACCCCGCGCGCGATCGAGGTAGCCACGCACCATCAACAAGCCCGCAAAGCCCCACTCCTTGACCACTTCGACGGGCGTCAAGTTGTCAAACGCCTTGTTGCGGGTGCTCATCCATTGGTAAACCAAGTCCCGGTTCTGAGGGAACAGCAAGCGCAGGTTTTTGTGGATGCCCAGTAAGTGCCCCACTCTCTCGTACTGGTCGCGGCTGGTACCGATGGGCTTGCCGCTGCGGTAATTCGACAACGCAGCGCGGTTGCTGCTGGCAATGCCCAGCAATGCCGCCTGGTCTTCAGTGCTCAACTTCCAGTGGTCGAGCAAAGTCATGACCATCTTGGCCAGCGCGCCACGGTCTTGTGACGCCGTCACTTCTCGTTCAGCTACAGCTCCCATGGCCAACTCCTCTTTTTGTACAGGTCAGGACTACAGTATAGCCGTTTGTTTTTAAAGAAACAAGAACCGTTTCAAACAAAACAATTCGGCCATCTTGCGAATTGAGCTTGGCTTCCATGGCAAACAGCGCGTTCATGGAGACCTGACAACACCTGCGGAAGGACACCAACATGGACGGACGATGCATCTCTCAAACCGAACTGGCGAATCTGCAACTGCCCTCACTGGTACGCAGTGGCCAGCAGCCTTGCCCAAGCCTACGCAGTGGCCCCCAACTCCCTTCTGGCCTGTACGACGCGTTTCCGGCCGAGTCCATAGACTGCTTTACCGCTTCAATCCTTCGACCGCCGCCCCTGCGCCTCTTTGCGCCGCAGAAACTCTGGCAGCGCGAGTTCTTCATTCAGATTAAAGCCCAGCGACTCTGAGGCCGACGAGATACGCGACCGCATATAAAGCGCCTTGTGGTATGACTCTTTGCTAAAGAGCTCTTCGTCTCGGCGCTGCATGAGCTCTTCGAGAAACGGAATTGAGGCCCGTATCCATTCGTGGTCTGCCGCCAAGAGCTTGAGCTCGGCGATAAGCCGCTCTACCTGATACCAGTCGCCGTCGCGGGCGGCCTGGCGTGCCTGCAGCTGAATGTCTGCGGCCTGTAGCTCCACGCTGCGCTTGGCTGCACGGGCATCGGTGGGCAGGGCGGCGTATTCGTCATCAGACAGCTCTTGCGGAAACGGCACGGTAATGTCCTGGCGCACGGGCTCGCCCTGGGCATCGACCGCGCTAATGGAGATTCGAAAAGAATCAAACCGCGCCGAGAGCCGAATGGCCTCGTGCATGGGCATCCGCAGCAGGGCCCAGGCCTCGCTCTCACAGGCAATGTTGGGTAGCTGATAGCCCGCATCGCCCAGCGCGTATCCATTGGCCACGGTAATGGCGTCTGCCACAGCCGGGTCTATTTCAAGCCGAACCTGCCGAAAGGCCAGCGCCTTGAGGAGCCCAATTTCGGCATCAAAGGCCTCGGCCATGTCTTCAAGACGTTCGCCATAATGCGAGCCGCCCTGCCCGGCCGTGGCCATAGCCCCCATTAGCTCTTCGTTAAAGTCGCGGCCCAGGCCCACCGTGGTGGTGGTCACCCCCGCACTGGCCAGCGCCTTGACCTGCGGAACAATGTCATCGATATGGCTGAGCCCATGGTTGGCCTGCCCATCGGAGAGCAGAACCACGCGGGTCATGCAGTCTTTGTCGACACCGGCCGCAAGAAGCTCGGCGCCGCTTAACCAGCCCCGATGCAGCGCGGTGCTGCCACGGGGAGAAATTCCTGCAAGAGCAGACTCGACGAGCAGGGCCGCCTGCTTGGCCGGAGTGAGCGGAAACCGGGTCTCGATCTGTTCGTCGTAGTCCACCAGCGCCACCGAGTCTTGCTCGCTTAGGCCCGCAATGAGCCTGGCCACGCAGCGCTTGGCCTCGTTGAGTTTTCCGTCAGACATAGAGCCCGAGCGGTCGAGCACGAGCGCCAGGTTTAGGGCAATGGGCTTGCGACCGGCACAGTCGGCCGGGTCTGCCTCCACCCGCACCAGCAGATCGAGGTGTTCGTGGGTATGGCGGTTAAGTGCGTTGCGGCGCGGAGTAACGTGGATCTTCATTGGGGGTCTCCTGTGGCGGGCGTGGGGGTGGGGGTGGTTTTGTCGAAGGCGTGCAGCCGGGCCTCGAAGTACTTCATCCGGTCGAGCAGCTCAGCCTGGGTTCTAACGACGTGGTCTTGCTGAACTTCGAACCTGGCGGACAGCTGATTTATCTGTTCTAGGTACATGAGAGTGCGCGCATTGGCTTCGGCCATGCCCCGGCGGATGTCGTCGACCATCTGCATAAAGTCGTCTTGCGCCCGCATGCCCAGCCGCATGCTGGTGTTAATGGCTGTGTTGAGCTGATCAAGGGCGTAACGTACGCGCCGCACCTCTTCCATTTCGTTACTAAAACGCCGCCGCATGTCTTCGATCTCTTTGAGAAGATCGGCCATGCCGTGAATGGGGTTGGAAGGCAAGGGAGCACTCGGCCTGTTGCCGGGCCGGCCCGTCGCACCCGTCGGGGGCGTGGACGCGGGATTGTTGGCGTTGCGTTGGTTTGCGGTTCTTAGGCTAGAACGGCTGCCGGGCAGAACGTCTTGCGCCTTAAATGCCGCCACGAGTAGCTCGGCCTCGCTGCGATGCGGGGGTGCGAGCAGCGCATCGATAAGCGACTGGGTGGGCACCAGGCCGGTGTACTCGGCGATCTTTGCCAGGGAGAACTTCTGCCGCAGCAGCCGCCGGGCCGTAAGGTACTGCAGCAGGTGGCGAAAGTTGTACACCGCGTCGCGGCCCTGGCGATCGGGCTTGTCGACCACGTTGATAGAGACGTAGTAGCGCAGCAGACGCTCGTTGCCCTCGGCCTCGCCCTCGGAAGGCTCGAGCGACAGTGACAGTGATTCTGCCAATTTGCCCGCAGCCAGGGTGAGCTGGTCGGAGTTTCCCTTAAAGTCTTGATATATATTGAGTAATTCTGAATTTTGCACAGTTGTTTCTCGCTTTTATAGACACTAATAGTTGTCATAATTACAGTTTCTACCCGGGATGTCAACACCCTTTTGTGGCGCGTATTACGGTGACAGTTTACTAAATACACTAAATTTCGGAAAATAGAGTGAAATCAGCTTAATTTAGTGTATTTAGTAAACTGTCACCGTAATCTCGTAATCTCACCGTAATCTGGGTTTAGGGTCTGGGTGCAGTGCTTGGATCTGATAGTTAGGCTAAATGGCCGAGAGATCAGAGAGTGATCCACCCCCTCGATAGGCTTCCAATTACTGTCACCGTAATTTCGGCATGGTCACCTACCATCAGCCGCAGCGGGCGCTGGATGTTCAGTTGGAGCTCAACTTTTTGGAACTGCCCAAGCTCAAGCACCTAGGGCTAGAGAAAATCAACAAACCGCTCTACGATTGGAGTGTGTTCTTTTCTGATGTGAACAATGGAGAAGCCATGGAGCAGATCACCCACCCAGACGTGAAAGAAGCCTTTGAGATTCTGAAGTCCGTCAGCGCCACCGCGCAGGAGCGGCTAGAAGCCGAGCGGCGCATTACCTATGTGCGAGAGCTCAACGCTATTGCCGGCTACCAGTGGGATGAGGGAATGGCGCAGGGTATAGCCATAGGGGAGGCCAGAGGGGAGGCCAAAGGCAGAGCTGAAGGCAAGGCTGAAGGAAGAGCCGAGGGCAAAGCAGAAGGCAAAGCAGAAGGCAAAGCAGAAGGCAAAGCAGAAGGCAAAGCAGAAGGCAAAGCAGAAGCCATCCGCGCTCTGGTAACCCGCCTTATCGAGCGAAAGTTCGGCCCCCTCGCCCCCGAGCATCAACCCTGCTCGCCTCGGCAACGATCGAGCAGCTAG
>Ga0194115_10005016_pt1 | contig 13951 bp, 8 predicted proteins | sample TA2MahsurfametaG_3_FD_148656 | JGI IMG/M metagenome (GOLD analysis project Ga0194115, IMG submission 148656) | Freshwater microbial communities from Lake Tanganyika, Tanzania - TA2015002 Mahale S4 surface | ecosystem: Environmental > Aquatic > Freshwater > Lake | place: Tanzania: Lake Tanganyika...
GAGAAATTTGTTTTGCATTTAAAAGAAAGTGAATTTAGGTTTAATAATCGTAAGCAGGATCTATATAAAATCTTGCTCGAAATTATCAGAAAAAATCCGCTTAACTAGTCAAGACCCAAGTTTGTTTAGGGTAAACCGACTTTGTCTGAGTGCAGAAACTCAATATAATTTTAAATTAAAAAACTAAATTTTAATTTAATACCGTGTTTGGCGTGCCCTAAACGATTCGAACGTTTGACCTACAGCTTAGAAGGCTGTTGCTCTATCCAGCTGAGCTAAGGGCACTCATGAAAAAAGCTGGGTAAATTTGAAACTTCATTTCTACATACCTCAAAATAAAAAATCAATTAGAAATTTAAAGCTCTTAGGGGAATTATCACGTGCAGGATTAACTTACTATTTTTTACAACCAACTCTTCAATACAACGAGTAAAAAATCTGTTTGGGATGATGTGGCAATCTGCTTATAAGTCTCCGTCATTGCGAACTTTTCCCAAGAAAAGCATAGCAATCTCTTCTTAATGAATATTATTAGTTGTGGATAGTCACCTTTCGCAAGTTTGTCCACTCACAATGACGGAGTAGTTCTTCTATGACAAAAAATTAATCCTCCAAGCGATAATTACCAATTGCCCATCTTGGAAGGATAATTATTACTTATAGTGATTGTATTTAATAATTGATATTTATTCAGACTAGAAAAATAAAACTTATTTAAAAATATCAGTTATTGTAGATTAGAATATACAGATAGTTGATTCTAAAATATCTGTAATTTTTTTAAAAAAACTACTATACTTTTCAAATCAGAAAAGTTAAAAATTTAGTCCCATCTTACAAAAGATCGGCACCAATACTTTTTGCCGTTACTCTTCTTTCAAATAAAATTTCGGTAAATCAAATGTCCAAAGCTAGCGGCTGTTCTCATATCTTTGATATGATCAAAAATAATAATATTAAATTTGTTGATTTTCGTTTTTCTGATTACAATGGAAAATGGCTTCACATCAGTCACTGTGCTGATCAAGTTGATGAAGAAGCTTTGATAAAAGGTGTTGCTTTTGATGGTTCTTCAGTTCAAGCATGGAAAGAAATTAACGAATCAGATATGTTGATGATTCCTGATCTTGAAACTGCTTTCGTTGATCCTTTTTCAACTCACCCAACTCTTGTTTTGACATGCGATGTGATCGATCCTGCGACTGGCGAAGGTTATGATCGTGATCCTCGTTTCACTGCTAAAAAAGCTGAAGAATATTTGAAAAAATCAGGAATTGGTGATGTTGCTTATTTTGGTCCAGAGCCAGAGTTTTTCGTGTTTGATGATGTTCGTTTCAAAGTAGGAACTCATGGCTCATCTCATGAAATTGACTCTGAAGAAGCTCCTCATAATACAAATAAAGTTATTGATGGCGGAAACTTAGCGCGTCGTTCTCAAATAAAGGGAGCTTATTTTGACCCAGCTCCTCTTGATACAGGACAAGATATTCGTTCTGAAATGATAGAAACACTTCGTGAAGTTGGAATTGTTCCAATTCTTCATCATCATGAAGTTGCTAATTCACAGTTTGAACTTGGTTTCAAATACAGTACTCTTACTGGAACAGGAGATAACATTCAGAAATTTAAATATGTTATTCATAATGTTTGCCAATCTTATGGAAAAACAGCAACTTTTATGCCTAAACCAATTTTTGCTGACAATGGTTCTGGTATGCATGTTCACCAATCAATTTGGAAAAATGGTCAAAATCTTTTTATGGGAAAAGAACATGCAAATCTTTCTGAACTAGCTTTGTACTACATCGGGGGAATAATTAAACATGCTAAAGCTATTAATGCTTTCGCTAATGCTACAACAAACAGCTACAAACGTTTAGTTCCAGGTTACGAAGCCCCAGTCCTTTTGGCTTACTCAGCAAAAAATCGTTCAGCTTCAATACGTATTCCGCACGTAACTAATGAGAAAGCACGTAGAATTGAAACACGTTTTCCTGATCCAGCTTCAAATCCTTACTTAACTTGTGCAGCTTTATTGATGGCTGGTCTTGATGGTATAAAAAATAAAATCCATCCAGGAGAGCCAAAAAATCAAGATTTGTATCACTTGTCAGAAAAAGAATTGAAAAAAATTCCTACAGTTTCGCGTTCACTTCGTGATGCTTTGAATGCTTTGGATAAAGATCGTGCTTTTTTGCTTGAAGGCGGAGTTTTCACTGATGAGCAAATAGACGCTTATATTTCACTTAAAATGAAAGAAGTTGAGCGTTATGAACAAATTCCTCATCCAGTTGAGTTCGAAATGTACTATAACAACTAGTTATTATTGTGCGAATTTTTTTCGCGCATAGTATTTTTTTACGTTAAACTGATTGTGTAAGCGAAATTTTATACTTATCTTAGTTATAAAATTTTTTTAGTTTATTGATGAATTTGAATTGAACTAAATTGAAATTCACAATCGTTTTTGCTAAGTTATAAATTCTATAAAATCAAAAGCAGCTGGGAATTTAAAAATTTCATTTGCATTTTATTTATTATTTCCTAGATTTAGTGCCTTCCCTTCAAAGAAAGCGCTAAATCAAGTTCAAACTTCTTTGTTAAGTATCTTAAGGTTTTGCCTTAAGTGTGTATTTTGAATTAATTATATCAATTTGAAAAAGTTTTAATTTTATGTCTAAACAAGTCTTCCAACGTAATAAGCCCCATGTTAATATTGGTACTATAGGTCACGTTGACCATGGTAAAACTACACTTACTGCAGCGATTACAACTTATCTTTCTAAGGCTGGTATGGCTGAGAAGCGTGGTTATGATCAGATTGATGCTGCGCCTGAGGAGAAGGAGCGTGGTATTACTATTAATACTGCCCATGTTGAGTATGAGACTGCTAACAGGCACTATGCTCACGTTGATTGTCCTGGACACGCTGACTATGTAAAGAACATGATTACTGGTGCTGCTCAGATGGATGGAGCGATTTTGGTTGTATCTGCTGCTGATGGTCCGATGCCACAGACTCGTGAGCATATTTTGCTTGCTAAGCAGGTTGGTGTACCTTCGATTGTAGTTTTCTTGAATAAGGTTGATATGGTTGAAGATGCTGAACTTCTTGAGCTTGTAGAGATGGAAGTTCGTGAATTGTTATCATCTTATGATTTTCCTGGTGATAAGATTCCTATTATTAAAGGGTCTGCTCTTAAGGCTCTTGAGGGTGAAGATTCTGATATTGGTGAGAAGTCTATGCAGGCTTTGATGGATGCTGTTGATGCTTATATTCCTGAGCCGGTTCGCGCTACTGATAAACCTTTTTTGATGCCGATTGAAGATGTGTTTTCAATTTCTGGTCGTGGAACTGTTGTTACTGGTAGAATTGAGCGTGGTATTATTAAGTTGAACGAAGAGTTAGAGATTGTTGGTATTCGTCCTACTCAAAAGACTATTTGTACAGGTATTGAGATGTTTAAGAAACTTCTTGATGAAGGAAGAGCTGGTGATAATGCTGGTATTTTGCTTCGTGGTACTAAGAAGGAAGATGTTGAGCGTGGTCAAGTTTTATGTAAGCCTGCTTCTATTACTCCTCACACACATTTTGAGGCTGAGGTTTATATTTTGACTAAGGAAGAAGGTGGAAGACACACTCCATTTTTCAAGAATTATCGTCCACAATTTTATTTCAGAACTACTGACGTGACTGGATCTGTTACTCTTGCTGAAGGTGTAGAAATGGTTATGCCTGGTGACAATGTAAAGATTACGGTTGAATTGATTTCTCCTATTGCTATGGAGGAAGGATTACGTTTTGCTATTCGTGAAGGTGGTAGAACTGTTGGTGCCGGCGTTGTTTCTAAGATTATAAAATAAAAAAGACGCTTTTCTTTGTCTAAGAAAATTTAAAAATTCTTAGACAAAGAAAAAATATAGGAGCGTAGCTCAACTGGTAGAGTAGCGGTCTCCAAAACCGTTGGTTGGGGGTTCGATTCCTCTCGCTCCTGCCAAATTTTTGGCTCAGACAAAATCTTTGATGCTTTTGTTTTTGTATGTTTAACTAAACTTGTCATTAGTTCCTTGAAAATATTGAATTTTTTAAGAGATGTAGCTGAAGAGTTAAAAAAACTCCACATCCCTTCCAAAAAAGAAACTTATATTACAACTGTAACAATTTTAGTTACCATAATAGTTGTTGCTTTAGCAATTGGTTCTGCTGATTTGCTTATTTCCACAATTATCAAGGCTATTTTTAAAGTTAGTTAATAAATTAAAGAATTTCATATCAGATGGAAAACAAAGAAAATAAGTGGTACATATTAAATGTTATGGCGGGGCAAGAAAATAAGGTTGCTTCTGATATTAAATCAATGATTATGCGTGGCGCTTTGGGTCAATACGTTGTTGATGTTCTAGTTCCAACAAAGCCAGTAATAAAAATAAAAAAGGGCCAAAAAGTTCAAGAGATGCAAAAACTTTTCCCAGGATATGTTTTTATTAATGCTAATATAAATTCTAACGCCTATAACTTACTAAATGCTATACCAAAAGTCATGGGTTTTTTGGGTGGCAAAAATAGTCCTGAGCCAGTTTCAGAAACCAAAATGCAAGAAATACTGAATTTATCAAGCGAACAAGCTTCAGATAGTAAGAATATAATATTTGATATTGGTGAAACTCTAAGTGTTATAGAAGGTCCTTTCGAATCTTTCACTGGAACGGTAGAAGAATTTGATGCTGAAAAGCAAAAAGTAAAAATTTCAATTTTGATTTTTGGAAGAGCAACTTCGGTTGAACTTGATATCAATCAAGTTGAAAAAGTTTCATAGATTTTATTTATACTTTAAATTTTATAATAGAATTTGTATGATAGATAAACTACTCTCTATACAAATCCTACTAGAGTTCAGATAAAAATAAATAAAATTGATTTTTAATTCTTTTTAAAAATAATTTGCAGATTTTTAAAAAATATATTGCAAGTTAAATTTGCAAAACTAAATTTCTACGCCTCGCAAAATTGGCAAGAAATTTAAACACCTGTTAAGGTCAATAAAATAAAGCAATAAAGCGGCTTATAATTAAAAATTATCAGCTAATTTCCTTAAAAAATATGTCAAAAAGTAAAAAAGAAGTTTTAGGTCTTATAAAGTTACAAGTGCCTTCAGGCAAAGCAAATCCAGCTCCACCAATAGGTCCGGCTTTGGGTCAAAAAGGTTTAAATATCATGGAATTTTGTAAGCAGTTTAATGCTATGAAATTCGACTATGATTTGGGCACTCCAATACCTGTTACAATAACCGCTTACAAAGATAAATCTTTTACTTTCACAACTAAGAATCCTCCAGTTTCTTACTTAATAATGAAAGAAATTGGTCTTAAAAAAGGTTCTTCAAACCCTGGAAAAGATACAGCCGGAAAAATTACTAAAGCACAAATTCAAAATGTTGCTAAGAAAAAAATGGTTGATATGAATGCGACCAGCGTTGAAGCTTGCATGGAGATGGTAAGAGGCTCAGCAATTTCAATGGGACTTGAAGTAGTAGAATAAATAAAACTTTAGTACAATCAAATGGCAAAAAATAATAAAAAAATAGTTGAAAAAATTTCAGCTGCAAATCTTGAAGAAGCAATCAAAAAAGTTCAAGAACTAAGCTCTGCAAAAAAGCTTAAATTCAACGAATCTGTTGATATAGCAGTTAACCTTGGTATTGATGCTAAGCAATCTGACCAATCAGTTAAAGGTTCTGTACTACTTCCAAACGGATCTGGTAAAAAAGTCAGAGTGGTAGTTTTTGCTGCCAATGAAGAACAAAAAAAATCTGCACTTGAAGCTGGTGCTGTTTTAGCTGGTCTAGAAGACTTAGTTGCTAAAATTGAAGGCGGTTTCCTAGATTTCGATTGTTGTGTTGCAACGCCAGATGTAATGCAAAAAATCAGCAAAGTTGCTAAAAAATTGGGACCACGTGGTTTAATGCCAAGCCCAAAAAATGGCACTGTTACTGCTGATGTTAAAAAAGCTGTTTCTGATGCTTTAAAAGGTAAAGTTGACTTTAAAAATGATAAAGCCGGAACAGTTCATTGTCTAGTTGGTAAAGTTGACTTTGAAGCTCAAGCTTTATTGGAAAATGCTAAAGCTATTGTTAAAGCTATCAAAGATGCTAAACCTGAAAGTTCAAAAGGAAGATTCATTAAAGAATTTTACTTGAATACTACAATGGGTCAATCAGTACAAGTTGCTGTTGAAAGTTTATAATTAAAAATTCTTTATAAAGATGAACAGAGATCAAAAAGCAGAATTAATTTCCTCTCTAAAGGAAAGCCTAACAGCAAGTCCTTTTGTAGCAATCATTCACTATAGAGGAATGACAGATAAGCAACTTTACGATATGAGAGTTGCTCTTAAAGCTAAAAAATGTAGCATGAAAATTGCTAAAAATACTTTGGTAAAAGTTGCTATCAAAGGCACGGGATTAGAGTCCATTTCTTCTCACTTAAGTGGACCTACAGCAGTTCTTTATTCTCAGGATGTAATTGCTTTATCAAAAGTTATTTCTGACTTTTCTAAGGAAGTTGAGGTTTTAAAAATAAAAATCGGCTACCTGAATAATGAATTAATTTCTGAAACTAAAATCAGAGATTTGGCAAAACTTGGTTCATTGGAAGAAGTTCGCGCTTCATTCTTGGGCAAGCTAAAAGGTGCACAATCTAACTTTGTGAGAATTTTGAAAGCTCCTGAGTCTGGAATGGCTTCTTCATTTAACAGCTAATAAATTAATTTTTTAACAACAAACCATAATAGGATAAAAAATGACTACTAACCTTGATCAAATTACAGAAACACTTTCCTCACTTACAGTTCTTGAATTAGCTGATTTGAGCAAAAAATTAGAAGAAAAATGGGGCGTTTCTGCCGCTGCTTTCGCTGTTGCTGCTCCTGCAGGTGGAGCTGCTGTTGCTGCTGCTGAAGTTAAAGACAAATTCGAAGTTGTTTTAGCTGCTGCTGGTGATAACAAAATTAACGTTATTAAAGAAGTTAGAGCTATAACTGGTCTTGGCTTAAAAGAAGCTAAAGATTTAGTTGAAGGTGCTCCAAAATCATTAAAATCTGATGTTCCAACAGCTGAAGCTGAAGAAATTAAAAAGAAACTTGAAGCAGCTGGTGCTAAAGTTGAATTGAAATAGTTTTCTATTTCTAAATCAAAGCCAATTTGCCCTTAGTGGTGAATTGGCTTTTGGTGTTTATGCTGTTATGAGTGATTTTTGATGAATTTCTTTTTCCTTGCCTGTTTTTCCAACAGCAATCAATCTATCAAAATATCACTCCTGTCAAATTTGATTTAAAACAAGTCAACAAAATAGAGGTTTAAGGTGACTCAAGCTCGTAATTTTGATCAAGCTCTTCTAAGAAAAAGCTTTAGTAACAACCAAGACAGAGAGGCTATACCTTATCTGATCTCATTACAAAAAGAATCTTACGCAAAATTTTTGCAAATTGGTGTTGATGCTGACAAAAGAGAAAATATTGGTATACAATCAGTCTTTAATTCGTTTTTTCCACTTTCTGATTCATCTGCAAAGGTAACTCTTGAGTTTGTAGGATATTCTCTTGGTGAACCAAAATATGAAGCTCAAGAATGTCTATCTGCTGGCAGAAGTTTTTCTGCTCCTATGCGTGCTCAGTTGAGACTTATACTTTGGCATCAGGAAGAAGGAAGTGAAGTAAAAGAAATTCGTTCAATTAAAGAACAAGAAGTCTACTTGTGTGATATCCCTTTAATGACTGAAACTGGAAGTTTCATTATTAATGGTGCAGAAAGAGTAATTGTTTCTCAAATGAGAAGAGCTCCGGGCGTCTTTTTTGACAGTGAAAATGTAAAGTTGTCTGGTTCTAAATCTTACACTGCTAAAATTATTCCTCACATTGGTTCTTGGCTAGATTTTGAATTTGATAGCAAAGATATTCTTTATTTCCGAGTTGATAAAAAAAGAAAAATCCCTGTTTCTTCGCTTCTAAGAGCTGTCGGAATGTTGGCAGAAGAGATAATCCGTAGCTTTTATGGTTCAGTAGAAGCTGTTTTGACAAAAAAAGGATGGGCAACAAAATTTGATGTAGATTCTTTTGTTGGTAAAAAAGTTTCTTACGATCTTATTTGTGCAGAAAGTGGTGAAATAATGGTTAAAGAAGGAACCAAACTAACTCGCAAAGCTGCAGAAAAATTGAGAGAAGAAAAATTTGAAAGCTATCTTCTAACTGACGAAATTCTGCTTGGTTATATCGTTGCTCAAGATTTAGTTGATTCTGATACTGGAGAATTATTGCTTGAAGCTGGCAGTATAGTTACGCCAGAAAGCCTTGAAATATTGCAAAAACTACACTTTAAATCCATTGCAATTGTTAATCCTAGTAAATCTGAAGTTGGACCTTATATCTACAACACAATGTTGGTAGATAAAAACCAAAACCAGAAAGATGCGTTATTTGATATCTATAAAGCGATTAGACTTGGAGAATCTCCTTCATCTTTAGAAGTTGCAAAAACTTATTTCGAAAATTTATTCTTCTCAGATGTAAGATACAACCTATCTGATGTTGGTAGAATGAAGATGAATCACAGACTTTCTTTGGAAGTTTCTAAAGATACTCTACACTTAACTCATGATGATATAAAACAAACTGTTAAAATCTTGAGTTTGATTAAACATGGTGATCTTAAAACAGACGACATTGATAACCTTGCAAACAGACGTGTTCGTGCGGTTGGCGAATTAATTGAAAACCAATTGCGTGTTGGTATGTCAAGAATTGAGAAGTCAATTATTGAAAAAATGAATTCGGTTGAAGTTGATACTATAATGCCGCAAACTTTGATTAATTCAAAGCCTTTATTGACAGCTGTTAAAGATTTCTTCGCCACTTCTCAGCTTTCTCAATTTATGGATCAAACAAATCCTTTGTCAGATATAACTCACAAACGCAGACTTTCTGCTCTGGGACCTGGTGGTTTGACTCGTGAAAGAGCAGGATTTGAAGTCCGCGACGTTCACCCAACTCATTATGGTCGTATTTGTCCGATTGAAACTCCAGAAGGTCCAAATATCGGTTTGATCAACTCTTTAGCTACTTATGCTAGAGTTAATAATTATGGCTTTATTGAAACTCCTTATCGTAAAGTAGTTAATAGCAAAGTTACAGAAGAAGTAAAATATCTTTCAGCTTTGGAAGAGGTTGATTTTGCTATCGCTCCTTCAACAATCGAAATTGATGAAAAAGGAAACATAAAATCTGATCTAGTAAACTGTCGTAAGAATGGTGAATTCGTTATGATGACACCAGATAAGATTGACTATGTAGATGTTTCAACTAAACAAATTGTTTCTATTGCAACAACTTTAATTCCTTTCTTGGAAAATGACGATGCTAACCGTGCTTTAATGGGTTCAAACATGCAACGTCAAGCTGTTCCATTGCTTCGTCCAGATGCTCCTTTGGTTGGAACTGGTATGGAAGCAGTAATTGCTGCTGACTCTGGCGCTGCAGTTAAAGCTAAAAAAGATGGTGTTGTTAAATTCGTAGATTCATCAAAAATTGTTGTCGAATCTATCGAAGATGGTATTCCACATATTGATGTTTACGGACTATCAAAATATGTTAGAACTAACCAAGATACTTGTATTAACCAAAGACCAACAGTTTCTATAGGACAAAACGTAAAAGCTGGACAAATTATTTCTGATGGTCATTCAATTTCTGACGGTGAAATTGCTCTTGGTAAAAACGTTCGTGTGGCTTTCATGCCTTGGAATGGTTATAACTTTGAAGACTCTATTATTATTTCGGAAAAACTACTAGCTCAAGATACATTTACTTCAATTCACATAGAAGAATTAGATGTAGTAGCTCGCGATACGCGTTTAGGGCCCGAAGAAATTACTCGTGATATTCCAAACGTAAGTGAAGAAGCTTTAGCAAAACTTGATGAAGAAGGTATTATCCACATTGGAGCTGAAGTTAGACCAGGAGATTTATTGGTTGGTAAAACCACTCCAAAATCTGAATCACCTATGACGCCAGAAGAAAAATTATTAAAAGTAATTTTTGGTGAAAAAGCATCGGATGTTAAAGATTCTTCGTTATATGCTTCAACTGGAGTAAGCGGAACCGTTGTTGACGTTAAAGTTTTCTCGCGTAAAGGTATCGAAAAAGATGAAAGATCAGTCTATATCGAAATGCAACAAATTGAAGAAATTTCTAAACGCAAAAACCTAAGAGTTTCTTTCTTAGAAGATTCTTTAAAAGAAGCTTTAATTGCTTTATTTGTTGACAAAAAGTTAACTAATAACATTGAGAAGTTAAAATCTAAGTCAAAACTAGAGCAATCTGATCTTGAAGCATTAAGCAAAAATCAATTAGTAAAAATTATTGTTGATGATGCTAAAGCGATGGATAAAGCGGAAAAAATGATTAAATCTCATAATAAGAAAGTTGCTGAGATTGAAAAAGAATTTAACGATAAAGTTGCAAAAATTAAAGCTGGAGATGAATTAGGTCAGGGAGTTTTAAAAATAGTAAAAGTTTATGTTGCGTCAAAATATAGACTTCAACCTGGTGATAAAATGGCAGGACGACATGGTAACAAAGGTGTGGTTTCAAAAATTGCACCAATTGAAGATATGCCATATTCTGCCGATGGTGAACCAGTAGATATCGTTTTGAATCCTCTTGGCGTTCCTTCTCGTATGAACGTTGGACAAATTCTTGAAACTCACTTGGGTTTCGCTTCAAAAGAAGTTGGTAAGCAAATTGGTAAAATTCTAGATCAAGTTTCTGCTAAGAAAGCAGAGTTTGTAAAAGATCTAAGAAATAAAATATTAGAAGTTTATTCATCTGCAAATGAAGTTAAAAAAATTAACTCTATGTCCGATGAAGAACTAATCAAATTTGCTTCTAAGATTAAAAATGGAGTTCCTTTTGCAACAGGAATTTTTGAAGGTGCAAAAGAAGCTTATATTACAAAACTACTAGAAGTAGCTGGTGCTGACAAATCAGGACAAATTGAATTATTTGACGGAAAAACTGGCGAAAAATTCGATCGTAAAGTTACAGTTGGATACATTTATATGCTGAAATTACATCACTTGGTTGATGATAAAATTCACGCACGTTCAATTGGTCCTTACAGTTTGATTACGCAACAACCTCTGGGTGGTAAATCGCACTTTGGTGGTCAACGTTTCGGTGAAATGGAATGTTGGGCTCTACAAGCTTATGGTGCAGCTTATTCATTGCAAGAAATGCTTACTGTTAAGTCAGATGATGTGGTTGGTAGAATTAAAATTTACGAGTCAATCATCCAAGGTAACCAAAACTTTAATTGTGGTATACCAGAATCATTTAACGTTATGATCAAAGAAGTTCGTTCTCTTGGTCTGAACATAGAATTGGTAGAAAAATAAAAACGAATTCTATCTTGTTTTGAACTTTAGTTAGGTTTTTGTTTAATTAATATGTTTAAAAAAACATTTTTTTAAAAAAATCTAACTAAAGTTTTCTTCTAGAATTAAATTTGTTATAGAAGTTAAATTAAATAATTTGACAAAATTTGTATTAAAAGAATTTCTGATTTAAAAATAAAATTAAAAATCTCATGTCACTAGCAGGAACTTCTTCACACGGTCTTTTAAGTTTAAATTCCAACAGCGCCGTTGATCTTTTGGATTTCAATGCCATTAAAATTTCAATTGCTGATCCTGATAAAATCAGATCATGGTCTTTCGGTGAAGTTACAAAACCAGAAACAATTAACTATAGAACTTTTAAACCTGAAAGAGATGGTTTGTTTTGTGCTCGTATTTTTGGTCCAATCAAAGATTACGAATGCTTGTGTGGAAAATATAAAAGAATTAAATATAAAGGCATCGTTTGTGAAAAATGTGGTGTAGAAGTCACTTCTTCAAAAGTCCGTCGTGAAAGAATGGGTCATATTGAACTTGCTGCGCCAATTGCTCATATCTGGTTTTTAAAATCACTTCCTTCAAGAATTAGTACAATCCTTGGATTAACACTAAAATCAGTTGAGAAAGTTATTTATTTCGAATCATACATTGTCACTGATAGCTTAATGTCGCCGCTTAAAGATGGTGAAATTTTGACAGAAGATGAATATGAAAAAGCGCAGCAAGAACATGGTTTTGGAAGCTTTGTTGCTGAGATGGGTGCTGAAGCAATTCAAAAAGTTCTAGGAAAACTTGATTTGAAAAAAATTCAAAAAGAATTGCGTGAAGACTTGGCTGTTCAAACCTCTGAGTTGAAAAAAGAAAAAATCATCAAAAGATTAAAATTAATCGAGCAATTCCTTGAATCTGGAAACTCTCCAGCTTGGATGGTAATGAATGTATTGCCAATTATCCCGCCTGATATTCGTCCTCTTGTAATGCTTGATGGTGGTCGTTTTGCAACTTCAGATTTAAACGAACTTTATCGTCGTGTAATTAACCGTAACAACCGTTTGAAAAGATTGATGGAACTCGGTGCTCCAGAAATTATCATTAAAAACGAAAAAAGAATGTTACAAGAATCAGTAGATGCCTTGCTTGACAATGGTAGATCTGGTGCAGTTGTAAAAAATTCAAACAAGAAACCTTTCAAATCTTTAAGTGACATGCTTAAGGGTAAGCAAGGACGTTTCCGTCAAAACTTGCTTGGTAAACGTGTTGACTATTCTGGTCGTTCAGTAATTGTAGTTGGTCCAGAATTAAAACTTCATCAATGTGGTTTACCGAAAAGAATGGCTTTAGAATTGTTCAAACCATTCATTTATTCAAAACTAGAACTTTACGGTAAATCCCCTTCAATTAAAGTTTCTAAAAAAATGGTTGAGGCTGGAAGATCAGAAGTTTGGGATATTCTAGATGAAGTTATTAAAGAGCATCCAGTGCTTCTAAACCGCGCTCCAACTCTTCACAGACTTGGTATTCAAGCTTTCGAACCAGTTTTAACAGAAGGTAAAGCGATCCAGTTGCATCCTCTTGTTTGTGCTGCCTTTAACGCTGACTTTGACGGTGACCAAATGGCGGTTCACGTTCCTCTTTCAATTGAAGCGCAAGTTGAAGCTCGTGTTTTAATGCTATCAACTAACAATATTTTGAGCCCTGCAAACGGAAAACCAATTATTGTGCCTTCTCAAGACATTATCTTAGGTCTTTACTACCTAACAATGGAAGGAAAAGAATTTGCAAAAGCTAAAGCTAAACCAATTTCGGATATTTTTGAATTAGAACATGCTTTAGGAAGTAAAGTTATTTCTTTGCATGATAAAATTTTATATCGTTTTGCTATTAAAGATTCTAGCGGCGAAAGAACTTTCCAAAAAGTTGAAACAACTGCTGGAAGAGTAAACTTATATAACACTCTTCCAAGTGCTATGAAAAATGACTTGGAGCTTGTTAACAAAGTTATGACCAAAAAAGCCGTTACTAATCTAATAGATACTGTTTATAGAAACTGTGGTCAAAAAGAAACTGTAATGTTCTGTGATAGAATCATGTCTCTTGGTTTCAAGAATGCTTGTCTTGCTGGTATTTCAATCGGTAAAGACGATATGATTATTCCGCAAACCAAATCTAAAAACATCTCTGAGTCAATTGACAAAGTTAAGAAGCTAGAGAAGCAATATCGTGACGGTCTAATTACTGCTGGTGAACGTTACAATAAAGTTATTGACGAATGGACCCATTGTACTGATAAAATTTCTAAAGAAATGATGGGTGCAATTTCAAGCTATTCGATTCCATCTCAAGCAAACTCAATATTTATGATGGCTGACTCTGGTGCGAGAGGTTCAGAAAACCAAATTAAACAGGTTGCTGGTATGCGTGGTTTGATGGCAAAACCATCGGGTGAAATTATTGAAACTCCAATTGTTTCTAACTTTAAAGAAGGTTTGAACGTATTGGAATATTT
>Ga0194115_10005022_pt1 | contig 13937 bp, 18 predicted proteins | sample TA2MahsurfametaG_3_FD_148656 | JGI IMG/M metagenome (GOLD analysis project Ga0194115, IMG submission 148656) | Freshwater microbial communities from Lake Tanganyika, Tanzania - TA2015002 Mahale S4 surface | ecosystem: Environmental > Aquatic > Freshwater > Lake | place: Tanzania: Lake...
CCTTGAGTTAGCAAAGCAACTTGAGGACAACTCTATTGATTGCACTGTAACCTCACCTCCATACAACAAACAGAAGATTGGGGGTGGTTTGTTTCGTAAAATTGAATATGATAAGTTTGATGATTCACTTCCAGAAGATGTATATCAGGAACAGCAGATTGAATTGTTGAATGTTCTGTTTGATAAAACCAAAGAAGGTGGTTCTTTGTTCTACAATCATAAGGTCAGGTATCTAAATGGTAATGCAACTTCTCCTTGGGAATGGTTGCCTAAAACCAAATGGCACATTAGAGAAGAAATCATTTGGAATAGAGGTAGTGGTCCAGAGATTTCTGGATACAGATTCACGCAAATTGATGAAAGAATCTATTGGTTGTGTAAGGGTGCAAAGCGTCCCAAACTTCCTAGAAGATCTGTAAACTATGGATCAGTATGGAAGTTTGGTCCTGAGATGAAGAATCCTCATCCTGCTCCATTTCCTATTGTCCTTCCACTTCGCTGCATCCAAGCAGTAATGGAAACTCCTGGTGTTGTTCTTGATCCTTACAGTGGTTCAGGAACTACTGGTCTTGCAGCAACTCTTCTTGGTCATGACTATATTGGATTTGATTTGTCTGATGATTATCATGATATGGCAAGAGAAAGAATCAACAATCCATCTAGAAGAGATCTTGAGAAGTTTACAGAAGAGTGTGGTATTGAGGTAAATACAGAAAGAGATATCTTTAGTTTGCTTTCCTGATGGAAGAATTTTTTAAGGAATTAATTCCAGTTTATAAAAGACATATAAAAGTTAAACAGTTAAAAAGAAAGACTATAGAAAATTTTTCTAGGTTCTATTCTTCTTTTATGGATCAATATAAAGATCCAAAAGATAAGAAGGATAAATATTTACATGCTAAACGCATAGGGTTGCAGTATATTCTTGACAATCAGGACTTGATATATTCAGAAATTAATAAATGAAAAGATTCCTAGAATTTCTATCAGAAGCAAGAACATCCCAAGCTGCTCAGCAAGCAAAAAAGCTTGGGTTGGTTGGTGATGGACATGGGTATTGGGTTAATAAAGAAGGTAAGAGACAAGCCCAAACCGTAAAGGGTAAGTTAGAATTCATTCAACAAAAGAAAAAAAGTAAGTCTGGTGGAGATGAGGGGCAGAAACAAGCACCAGCAGATGTCAAACCTAAAAAGTTAGCAAAAGCAGTTCCTGGCAAAAAAAGATTAGGTGTTAAACCAAAGGTAACAACTACTCAAAAACCAAAGTCAAAAACAAAAACAGGATCTCAAAGATCATCTACTGGTCAACAACCAAGACAAGATTCTAGAGGAGATGTAGTTACTGTTGCATTTGGTAAGTTTAATCCTCCAACAAAAGCACATAAGAATCTTTTAAATGCATTGAAGCAAGCTTCTTCTGGTGGGAACTTCTATGTCTTTCCAAGTAGAACACAAGATAAAAAACAGAATCCATTGTCACCAGATTCTAAAGTTCAGTATATGAAGGAGATGTTTCCTGAATATGCTGATAGAATTATTGATAGTGATGATTTTAAAACTATTTTTGATGTCCTTACATTTTTAAATCAAGAAGGATATACTGCAGTTAATATTGTCTGTGGTGCAGAAAGAGTATCTGAAATTGATAGTCTTGCTAAGAAACAAAATGGACAAACCTATAGGTATCAATCAATTAATGTAACTTCATCTGGTCCAAAAGATTTGGATGGTGAAGGATCCACTTCTGATGCTGCAAGGAAAGCAGCTGCTGCTGGAGACTTTGAATCATTTAAAAAAGCAATGCCACCAGCATTCAAAGGAGCAAAGAAACTCTTTGATGAACTTGGTGGATCAGTAAAAGAGAATGCACAAGTTTGGGAGATTGCTCCTTCTTTAGATTGGAAAGGGTTAAGAGAAAACTATATCTTTGGAAATTTGTTTAAAGTTGGATCCATTGTTGAAAGTGCACATACTGGATTAAGAGGCGAAGTTATTAGATCTGGTGCAAATCACTTGATTTGTGTAACAGAAAATGGATTCATGTTTAAGTCTTGGATCAAGGATGTATTTGAAGTTCATGAAGTTGGAACAGATGAATATAGGGAATATTTGCAGGGCATTACTCCAGGACAACCTATTGAAAACTATGGTAAAGGTAAAACACAAATAAATAGAAAAAGAAAATTAATTAGTAGAGTTAAATGACTAACATTTGGGCGGGCATCTACAAAGAAATTAGGGATCCATTCTTTGACATGAATGACCCTTATGTAATGTCAGAAGAAAAGAAAGAAAAAGAAGAATCTAAAGAAAAGAAAAGTGAAAAAGAAGATGACGACAAACCAAAGCGTTGGTGGGATGATGATGGTGATGGGGTTGGATATGAAAAAGGAGAAGTGTCTGGTAAGTTTAGTAAGAAAAAAGTAAAGAAAGAAGAAGTAGAACAAGTTGATGAAGCACAAGTTGCCAATAGAGACCCAGACAAATATGAAAGAGAGCAGGAGAATAAATATGCTCCTGTTCGTGGAGAAAGAACTCCTATGCCCCCAAGAGGTAATAAGCGTAGAGAGGACTTTGAAAAATGGTATCGTGCTAATGTAAAAGAAGAAAGGAAACTTCATAGCAGGAATAATAAGAATGAAAGACTTGATGTAAGAAAGGGGATTAAAAATAAAATTGATGTAAATCCTAAAGAAGAACTGGAAGCATGGATCCAAGAACTACTTGCTGAAGGATTTGATCTTTCCAAGTTTACTCTTGATGAAGTTGCTGAGATTTATGAATCTGCTGAAGTTGAAGATCTTGATGAAGCAGGATCTTATGATATGCCTGCAAAAGGCGATGCTGAAACAGTGAGACCAGATCCTCTGGAATCTGCAAAAAGAAGAGCAGCACAAGCACAAGTAAGAAAAGAACTTTCTGATCTTCAGGTTGCTAAAGCAAGAGCAACTGCAAAACTAACTCCAGCATCTGAAGCAGTCATTAATTATGTTGGAACTAGAAAAGATCTTTTTGAAGCAAGGTTTGATCCAAAAAAGTCTAGATTAAGACCTGCATCAGAAAGAACAAAAAATGCAATGACTGATGCTCAAAGAGCAGCAGCAAAGAAAGAAGCACAAAGAACTGCTGAAATTCATAGCAAAGGTGAAACAGTTCTTGCAGGTCTCAGACCACAAGGTAAGAAAGGAAAGGTTCAGACAACTCCTGCACCAAAACCAAAAGCACCAGAAGCAAATAGAACTGTAAGAGGTAGAGAGGATAAACTTGCTTCTGCTGCAGACAAAGTTCTAAAGAGTCTAAAAAATAAATAATTTAGAACCTAAAGGAGGTTATTATGTCCGCAGTAATCGCATGGTGTGTTGCTAATCAAGCTCTGATTGCAACCGTTCTGTTTGCAGCATCAGAAGCACTGGGAGCAAACCCAAAGTTCAAATCAAATGGTATCCTTTCACTTGTACTTCTTCAGGCACAATCAGTTCTGAAGAAGAGAGGTGCAAAAGACTTAACACCATAATTTAGATTAAAAAATAATGTAATGGGAGAACTCTTCATGGGTCTCCCATTTTTATAAATAACTTAAGAAGAAAAACATTTTTAGGTACAAGACATGGCTCTTTGGGGAAAAGCAGATAGTGTTTATTCTATTGGTACAGTAACTGTTGACTACACCAACAAGGTAATTACTGGGTCTGGAACATCATTTACTGCAGCAAGCGTTGGTGATGTTATCACTGTTGGTACTGGTGCCACTTATGGAAGTGCAATTATTTCTGGCATTACTTCAAATACCTATATCACCATTGCATCTACTCAATTTTTAAGTGGTGTTGCTGCTGCTGGTGTTGCATACACCATGTCCCAGAGACCAAAGTATGTTCTCCATGATTCCAACTGGGATGATGATGAGATCTATGGTATTGATCCTACTGAGGCAGGAATTGCACAAACAACCAAGTATGCAGTTGCACATCCAGGATGGGTTGGTATCCACACCTATGTTGACATGCATGGAAATCTAAGAGTTAAGTCAGAAACCTTAGTTGCATTCTCTGGTATTAGTTCTGGAACACCATCTTATACTTCATATGGTGATGCTAATGATGATAATGTCAATCCTGGAATTGGGGCAACAGTATTTGTTCCATAATAACTCATGAAATTTGATGAATTGAATGAAGATAATTATATTTTATTTGCTATAAAATATTATGATAATCCTCAGGCAGTAACAAGAGAAGATTTTTATGAGGACCTAGCAAGGTTCAAATATATTAAAAAACTTCTTAGGAAATATGTAAAATCAGGAGATTTAAAAATCAATCTCCTGATTAATCACTTCATTATAGTATTCAATGTCTTTAATGATGCTGCACTTCCTCTTCTGTTTTTTAAGATAGAAAAGGAATTGTGGTCCCCATTAAAGACATTCTTATTATTCTTAAATAGGATACCAGAATATCCTAAAACTTTTTTGGATGAAATTCCTGTAGATGAAAACTGTTTAACTATTCTCAATTCAATCTGATGGAAGATTCTAAATTAGACAGAATAATAAATATTGTTAGAGAAGAAATGACTGCTACTGGTGGAAACCTAGCAGGACTACCACCTGATCTACCACCTGTTGACTTGAGAAAAAAACAATATAAAAGAATTCCTTACTTCTATAGAGAACTTTTAAGGAAGAAAGGCAATGTTCGGTCAAGATAACAAAATACAATTAGCTGTACTAGAAGAAAAATTTAAGTCTCATGAGCAGATCATTGAGAAAGTAGATTCTGCTATTCAAACATTAAGTGAGACTAATCAGAACATTTGCAAAATGCTTGCTGTTCATGATGAGAAGTTGGAACAGTGTAGTAAAGAAGATGCTGATATTTCTAAGAAAGTAGAAGATATAGAAGTAAAAATAGATAATCTTTATAAGTTTCGCTGGCAAATTGGTGGTGTAATTGCTGTTGCAGCTGTGGTTATTGGTTTGCTTCCAACCTTTATTCCAACCTTGACAGTAGTGCCAATGTCAGATAGGATAGAAAGATCTAAGTAGTATCTTTATTTGTAATGAGTTTTGTTGATACCAAATATATTGGACTTGTTTCATCTAGGTTACAAAAATTTAAGCAAGTAAAGAAGAATCTCTACAATTTTAGATGTCCTTATTGTGGTGATTCTCAGAGATATAAGAACAAGGCAAGGGGATATATCTATCAATTAAAGAATGACTACAATTATAAGTGCCATAATTGTGGTGTCTCTAGATCCTTTACTAACTTTCTTAAGGATTTAGATGCATCACTTTATGATCAATATGTGATGGAACGATATAAGAATGGTTTGACTGGTAAAGGATCCAACACTCCAGAACCTGACTTCAATTTTCAGAAACCTAACTTTTTCAAGGATTGTGAAAATTCTCAAACCATGAAAAACATGGACCTACCCACGCTGGCAGAACTAAATAAAGAACATCCAGCAAGAAAATATGTAGAAGGGAGAAAAATTAACAATTTAGAATACTTCTATTACTGTCCAAACTTTAAAGAATGGACTAATACAAAAGTCAAGACTTTTAATAATCTGGAGAAAGATACTCCTAGAATTATCATTCCTCTCAAGGATAAAGAAGGAAACATTTTTGGTTATCAGGGTAGAACATTAGATCCTAAAGATAAACTTAGATACATCACAATTATGATTGATGAATCTAAACCTAAAATTTTTGGATTAGATAAAATAGATGAAACAAAACCAGTCTATGTCACAGAAGGTCCATTTGACTCAACATTCATTTCAAATGCTATTGCTCTTTGTGGAGCTGATGGTAATCTCAATCAGTGGGGTATTAACAATACTGTTTGGGTATATGATAACGAACCACGTAATAGAGAAATCCTATCAAGAATTTCCCGTGTTATCGAAATGGGACAAAGAGTTGTCATCTGGCCTTCTACAATTAAAGAAAAAGATATAAATGATATGGTGTTGGCTGGACTTGATGTTCAGTCCATGATAGAATCAAATACTTATTCAGGATTAGAAGCAAAACTTAAATTCACTACTTGGAAGAAAATATGAGCAACGGAACTAAAGTTATCAAGAGGAATGGATCTGTTGAGAGTCTTGATCTAAACAAACTTCACCTCATGGTAGAAGAAGCATGTAGAGACCTTGCAGGGGTTTCTGCATCTCAGGTTGAAATGCAATCTGGAATTCAATTCTATGATGGTATTACAACTGCAGAAATTCAAGAGATTCTGATTCGTTCTGCATCAGATCTAATTGATTTGGATAATCCTAACTATCAGTTTGTTGCTGCTAGACTTCTTCTGTTTGCAGTTAGAAAGTCTTTGTATGGAAGAGTTCAGGATCATCCTTCTTTTTTGGATCACATTAAAAATTGTGTTAGTGTAGGTGTCTATGATCCAGAAATATTAAATAACTATAGTGAGGATGAACTGAACAAGCTTGATCATTACATCAATCATAATCGTGATTATTTGTTTACCTATGCTGGTCTAAGACAAGTTGTAGACAAGTATCTTGTTCAGGACAGAAGTTCTGGCAAGGTATATGAAACTCCCCAGTTCATGTACATGATGATTGCTGCAACTATCTTTGCTAAGTATCCAAAGGAAACAAGACTCTCCTATGTAAAGAGATACTATGATGCAATCTCAAAACATAAAATCAACATTCCTACACCAATCATGGCAGGTGTTAGAACCCCACTTCGCCAATTTGCAAGTTGTGTTCTTGTTGATGTTGATGACTCCCTTGATAGTATCTTCAGCTCTGATATGGCAATTGGTAGGTATGTTGCACAAAGAGCAGGAATTGGTATCAACGCAGGCAAGATCCGTGCAATCAATTCTAAAATTAGAGGGGGAGAAGTTGCTCATACAGGGGTTGTCCCATTCCTCAAAAAGTTTGAAGCAACTGTCAGATGCTGTACACAAAACGGGATTCGTGGTGGAAGTGCTACTGTCCACTTTCCAATCTGGCACAAAGAAATAGAAGATATTATTGTTCTTAAGAACAACAAAGGAACTGAAGATAATAGAGTTAGAAAACTAGATTACTCAATTCAAATCAGCAAATTGTTTTATGAAAGATTCATTAACAACCAAGGCATTTCTCTCTTTAGTCCCCACGACGTTCCTGAGCTTAGTGCTAATTTTGGGCTTGATGGATTTGACAGTCTTTATGTGGATGCAGAACGAAATGAATCTATTCCAAGAAAAACTGTTAATGCTCAAGAACTCATTCTGGACCTCTTGAAAGAGCGAGCAGAAACTGGTAGAATCTACATCATGAATATTGATCATTGCAATTCTCACTCTTCCTTTAAGGATAAGATTGAGATGAGCAATCTATGTCAGGAGATTACTCTTCCAACAAAACCACTTCAACACATTGATGATCCTGAAGGGGAGATTGCTCTGTGTATCCTTTCAGCAATTAATGTTGGTAAGGTTAAGGATGATGAAGAGTTCGAAGAACTTTGTGATCTTTCTGTTCGTGGTCTGGAAGAACTGATTGATTATCAGGATTATCCAGTAACTGCTGCAGAGAAGTCAACCAAAGCAAGAAGATCTCTTGGCATTGGTTATATTGGTCTTGCACATTATCTTGCCAAACTAGGATTCAGGTATGATTCTCAGGAGGCATGGGATGCAGTTCATGGATTGTCAGAATCATTCCAGTACTATCTTCTCAAAGCATCCAATGAGGTTGCTAAAGAAAAGGGTGTATGTGAATACTTTAACAGAACCAAGTATGCTGATGGAATTCTTCCAATAGATACTTACAAAAAAGATGTAGACGAAATTTCTTCTATCCCCTACCAGCATGATTGGGAAAGTTTACGTGCCAGTATTCAGGCACATGGTCTTAGACATTCAACACTGTCCGCACAGATGCCATCGGAGAGCAGTTCCGTTGTGTCAAATGCAACCAATGGAATCGAACCACCTAGAGGGTTCCTGTCCGTTAAGAAAAGCAAGAAGGGTCCACTTAAACAGATTGTTCCCCAGTATCAGCATCTTAAGAACAACTACACGCTCCTTTGGGATATGCCTAGCAATACTGGGTATATTAATATTGTTGCAGTTATGCAGAAGTTCTTTGATCAAGCGATTTCTGGAAACTGGTCCTACAATCCAGAGAATTATGAAGATAATGAAGTACCTACTTCAGTAATGGCACAAGACTTCTTGACAACATACAAGTATGGATGGAAGACATCTTATTACCAGAATACATATGATAATAAGACTGATGAAATTAAAGAACCATCCCAAAACATTAATAATTTAATTGAAGAAATTCTAAGTTCAAAAGGAGAGGAAGATTGTGACAGTTGCAAAATTTAGAGTCAGTTCAGATAGCAAACCACAAGGAATGACAGTATTTAATACATCTCATGTTGATTCCAAAAAACAACCAATGTTTTTTGGCAATCCTTTAGGAGTTCAAAGATATGATCAATACAAGTATCCTATCTTTGATAAACTGACTCAACAGCAACTAGGATATTTCTGGAGACCAGAAGAGATTTCTCTTCAAAAAGATCGTGCAGATTATCATACTCTACGTCCAGAACAAAAACATATCTTTACATCAAATCTCAAGTATCAAATTCTTCTTGATTCTGTTCAAGGAAGAGGTCCTGGTATGGCATTTATTCCATATTGTTCTCTTCCTGAACTGGAAGCATGTATGACTGTATGGGAATTTATGGAGATGATTCATTCTAGATCCTATACATATATCATTAAGAATGTTTACTCTGATCCTACAGAAGTCTTTGATACTATCTTAAATAACGAAAGGATCCTGGAGAGAGCATCTTCTGTCACAGGAGCTTATGATGATTTCATTAATTCTGCTCAGAAATATGGTACTTCAAATGATTGGATCTTTGCCCAAGAGGGTGCAGGATATGCTAAAGAAGAAAGAATTGAATTAAAGAGAAAACTTTACAGAGCAATTGCAAATGTCAACATTCTCGAAGGTATCAGGTTTTATGTCTCGTTCGCTTGCAGCTTTGCGTTTGGTGAACTCAAACTTATGGAAGGATCCGCTAAAATTATCTCTCTCATCGCCAGAGACGAAAATCAGCACCTTGTCATTACTCAAAACATCCTCAATAAGTGGAATGAAGGTGATGATCCAGAGATGCAACAAATTGCTAAAGAAGAACAAGATTGGGTAATTTCTGCATTTAAGAATTGTGTTGATCAAGAAAAAGCATGGGCACAATATCTGTTTAAGGATGGATCCATGATTGGTCTGAATGACAAATTACTTAACAGTTATGTTGAGTGGATTGCCAATAGGAGAATGCGTGCAATTGGATTGAAACCAGCATATGATATTCCTGCAAAGAATAATCCCCTTCCTTGGACTGAGCATTGGATTAGTTCTAAGGGTCTTCAAGTGGCACCTCAAGAAACAGAAGTTGAGTCTTATGTGGTGGGTGGAATCAAACAAGATCTTAAAAAAGATTCATTTAGTGGATTTAAACTATGATCAGAGGGGCAAGTGCCCCTCTTTTTTTTATAAATAAGTATAAAGATCTTTTTGTGTCATGGCAGGTTTAAATAACATTAGAGAAGCATATCAGCAAGTTTATGCTCAACTGGATGAAAGAATGGATCCAGAAGAAAGAGCATTGAGAAGAGCAGAGGTTGCTGATAAGAAAGCAAGTAGAATGAACCCTGAGGTTGCTGCTAAGTATGCAGGATCAGAAGCAAGGTCTGCAGAAAGAGAGGATAAGAAATCAAAGGGTAAGCACATTCATGGAATGGCAGACTCTGTTGAATTAGATGGTGATCTAGTAGATGAAGGTAAAGTAGAATTAAAGCCAAGAAACAAAGGTGAAATGCAACGCAAGGCAGGTAACCTTGGTCGTGAAGTAGTTTCAACTCCCAATACCAAGAAAAATGCACCAAAGAGAGATGCTGCCATGAATAGAATGAAAAAACTTGTAAGTGCAATTGCTCGTGATGATGAGGAAAAGAGATTTAAAACAATTGGACAATCACCTTTGCATCAGGAAGAGTTTGAAATGGAAGAAGGTCTTGATATGAAGACCTTCAAATCAAATCGTGCAAAGGCACAGAAAGCTGCTACACGTACTGATTCTGAGAGGAGAAGTCTTGTAGGTAAGGAATGGCACAATACTGGTAGAAAATACACTCCAGATGAAGCAAAGTCTCGTCGTGCAAATATGTCCGATGATGATAGAGCAGCAAGACACCGTGCTGCTGTAGATCCTGATGATGATCGTGATGAGAATACATACTCAGCAGACAGAACGAAGAATCCCAAGAAGCAACGTAAGCAGGCTGCTATGGGAGAAACAACACCAACAAATAAAAAGGAAGGTTATGCTTATGACAATCAAGAAGAAGTTTCAAAAGAAAGCAATCAAAGCATCGCAGAAACCGAAACTAACTTCTTGACATTTGGACAATTTACTGAGCAAGCAGCAAATCCTGCACAACAGGCAGCTATTGCAATCGCTAAAAAGAAAGGAATGAAAGAAGCAAAGTATTATGATCCAATGAAAGATCCTGATTTTGATCCACACGAAGCAGAAAAAAATAGAGGAGTATCTGGTAAGAACAATCCAAAAGGAGGTAAGAAACCAAAAGGAATGAGGGAAGCAGTAGAAGAACTTGATGAGGCAGGTAAAAGGTGTTGGCCTGGATATAAAAAGAAAGGAACACAAAAAATATTTGGGAAGACTTATAATCGTTGTGTAAAAGAAGAAGAGGTTGAGAATCTAGATGAGCTCAATCGTTATGAAAAAGAAACTGGCAAAGATCTAAAAACAGGTAAACCAGTAACTAAAGGTGGCACTTTGGGTGGTGATGATACTCATTCAAAAGTGATGAGACACATGCATAGTGTTATGGGCCCTGGCAGAATGGGTGCAGGTGGTGCTATTCAATCAAGAGGAAAGAAAAAGGATAGAGGCGGTCCTACACCTGGACCTACTAAAACTCCTGCACAAAAGGTAGCACAGCGTCGTGCTGAAGTTGCTAGATCAAAAGCAATGCAATCCTCAAGATATGATTGAGCCTATATAAGATAAACGCCTATCTAGGAGGAAACCATGGGAGCAGTTGTCGCTTTAGTAAAACCACTTCTTATGCAACTTGCTACAAGTCCTGCAGTTAAGAATCTAGTTATTTCTCTTCTTGAGAAGTATGTAAAGTCTACTGATAATAGTGTTGATGATGTACTTTTTGCAACTGTTAAAGATGCACTCTTTAAAGCACAAGCATGATTACTTGTTTAGTGACCAATTGGGGAGTAACCATCGTTCTTGGTTTTCTCCTTTCTCTTTCGGAGTGGTTAGCAAAAACAAAAAGAACGAAGGCGAATGGTATTATAGACTTTATAACATTATTTTTAAGAACAGTGCTTCGCAAAGACTCTAACAAATAGGGTCTTATTTTTTTATAAATAAAATTTAGATAAGAACATAATTTGGAGAAAACCGATGCCTCTCTGGGGAAAAAGCACAACTGACGAATCCAGACCTAAGTGGTTGAGAGAAAACGACAAACCAGCCAACGATCTTAATACATGTTTTGCTGATGAGCGTGGATGGGTGATTAAACATGCAAATGGTCTTGAAGAAGTTCTTGTTGCCATTGGTGGACTTGGTGGAGCTGGTGCAACTGACCTTCTTGGTAATGCTACGATTGCTGGTGTATACTTTAAAACAGCTACCCTTGCTCAGGGTGCTACTGGAACGGTAGTTGTTAATTACAACGAAGAAGTTACAGTCACAAATGGTGCAACTCTTGTAGTTACTGGCTCAGTAGGTGGTAATATTACTGCAACGGCTGCTGGTCAAACAGGAGTTCAACAAGCAGAATTCACCTTTACTGTTCCAGCCACCACTCAGACTCTTTCTATTGGTGCTCAGACAATTTCTGGTACTATTGTTGATGTTGGTACGGCAACTGCATCCGACAAGGTATTTGTTGCTGGAGATGTTCAAGGTGTTACTGGCGAAGGATCAGTTAAGACAATCGCTGTTGCATGATAAGTTAATTAAATTATGAGATTTAATGAATTAAATGAAAGCAATTATATAATTTTTGCAATAAAAAATTATGAGAATCCTCATGCGGTAACAAAAGAGGACTTTGAAGAAGACTTGAAAAGATTTAAGTGGATAAAAAGACTTTTAAAACGTTATAAAACAACAGGCATTTTAAAAGCTCATCTCCTCATAAATCATTTTATTATTCTATATAATGTTTTTGGAGAAGCCGCAACACCTCTTTTGTTTTATAAAATAGATGAGGATTTGTGGCCCGTTGTAAAAACATTCATAGTATATCTTGGTAGATTGCCTGAGCATCCTATAACGGATTTGCATCTCATATCAATGGATCCTGTTTGTTTTAAAACATTAAACTCCCTATAATGTCTGATCGAATATTAAATCACGTAATCTCTGTTATCAAAACTTTGAAAGAAAATACAGATCATTTGTATTTGGAATCAAATGTGAACGAAGAGGCGGCCGCCAACTCTGTTGGCGATGGTTCTAAGGTTGGATTGCCTCCTACTCATGAACCTCCAGGAAGACCCCGCAATCGATTCATTTTTCAAAAAAATACACGTAGAAACTGGAAAAAGTAAATGTTTTCTCAAGGTCCAAAAATAGCGGTGCTCGAATCTAAACTCAGCATCTATGAGGATTTGTCTCGTGAAATGTTGGCTAAATTGGAAACGGCAGTCGATAAGATTTCCGAAGGCAATTCTCGCATTGCCACAATTCTTGCAAAACATGACGAAAGAATTGAACAAAGTATTAAGACAGATGAACTGATCGTCAAAATGATTGATGAGATGAAAGAAAATAATGATAAAGAACATTTAGAAATATCAAAAAAGTTTGAAAAAATAGACGCTAAAATAGACGACTTAGCAAAGTTTAGATGGCAAGCGGGCGGGGTAATTGCAGTTTCTTTAGTATTAATAGGTTCTATGAATATCTTCCTTCCAAAATCAATTGACAGTAATAGTGTAAACGGGTATAATAGATCTACTGAGATTAAACAACCTTAACGATGAATTTTATTGATGACAAATACGTTAGTTTAATTTCATCTAAGTTTCAAAAATTTTCAAAAAAGAAATCTGGACTCTACAATTTCAGGTGTCCATATTGTGGAGATTCGCAAAAATATAAGAATAAAGCTAGAGGTTATCTTTACTTAGTAAAGAACGATCTTAATTTTAAGTGTCATAATTGTGGAGTAACAAAAACATTTGCTAATTTTTTGAAGGATCAGGATGTTCTTGCGTATGATCAATACGTGATGGAAAGATATAAGAATGGATTAACTGGAAGAAGAACTAATACCCCAAAACCAAAATTTAATTTTGAGAAACCAGTTTTTTTGGAGAAGAAAAAAGTATTCGATCTACCAAAAATATCAGAACTAAATAAAGAACATCCCGCTCGAATATACTTAGAACAGAATAGACAACTTCCTCTGAAAATACTGGAAGAATTGTATTACTGTCAAAATTTTAAGGAGTGGACTAATGCTCAAAAATACACCTTTGAAAACACTTATAATGATGAACCACGTATTATTATTCCATTCAAAGACAAACAAGGTAACCTCTTCGGATATCAAGGCAGATCGCTCGTCCCTACGGCAAAACTAAGATACATCACGATCATGCTAGATGAGGAACAACCTAAAATTTTTGGACTTGATAAAGTCAAAGAAAATGAACCAATTTATATTGTAGAAGGACCATTCGATGCTACGTTCTTGGAAAACTCTGTTGCTATGGCTGGGTCCGACGCTGATGTTAGGACGTTTGGTTGGAGCAATTATATTTGGGTTTTTGATAATGAACCACGTAACAGAGAAATCATCAACAGGATCTCCA
>Ga0194115_10005024_pt1 | contig 13930 bp, 12 predicted proteins | sample TA2MahsurfametaG_3_FD_148656 | JGI IMG/M metagenome (GOLD analysis project Ga0194115, IMG submission 148656) | Freshwater microbial communities from Lake Tanganyika, Tanzania - TA2015002 Mahale S4 surface | ecosystem: Environmental > Aquatic > Freshwater > Lake | place: Tanzania: Lake...
TCGACGATGTGGACTTAGGAAGGGTCGAGTTTTGTCCGACGAGACATGTAATTTCTTCTGTTGATCGAATCCACATGTACTTAGGTAGTACGTATTGGAATGTGCACCCTCTAAATGCCATAATGAAAAATCATTTGGTTTCGTCGTCGTTTGGAGTGGAGCATCATCATCACGGCCGATACTAAGATACCGATCCGGATGGGCGACACTGACAATATGTAGACCATGAGGTGATGATTTATCGAGACGCCATTTTTCCCAATGTCCGAATCGATTTTCGGACGTATAGACCTTCCCATCTGGATCACTACATAAAAATTTATGTGTATGTGTCCATGAGGAGATGACGACATTCCCCTCACCTACCTCAATAAATCGAAAGACTTCCCATCCCTGAAAGAAGGGACTTAATGCTAATTTCCCAAAGGCATTACATCGGACTTGACAATTCATTGCCGGATTCCGTATGAATAATAACTCGCCAGATGTAAATTCCATTTCCCAAAAGGATGGATCAATCCCCATATCGTCCGTTACTGTCATCAACTCTGGATGTCCTTTATTGTTGTTGAGTTGTCTCATACAGGAAAGTTTATGATCTTCCATCATTTTGGGAAGTAAATGATATTGGGCGGTCATTGCGGTTTGAGATTCGGGGATGGTCGTCGTCGACGACGATGTTGTTGTTGGTGTTCGGGGTGGTGTACTACCATTCTGTGAACTGTTCTCCCATCCGATACTACTACTATGACTTCTTGTCAATTCGAATCCATCACTGTAGGCTCTTCGGACCTTTTCAGGACTGGGTAGTAAAGACCGATTATGATTTGGAGACGATGATGATGATGATGACATCGGTGATGATGATGATGATGATGATGATTTCTTCGATGATGGTGATGAGGATGGTGAAGATCGTCTCGATCCAGCACCTCCCCCCATAGGCTCCATAAACCATTCGGATCGTTCTGTAGGAACATTGTGAGGTACGATCTTGACCTCGTCGTCTTCCTCTTCCTTCTCGTCATCCTCGTCCTGATTTGTAGTAGTATTGTAACCCAAAAAGATTCCTGTCCCTACATGCCTAAATCTCACAGTCTTCATGACGATCCCCTCTTGGTTAGTGGCGGAACCAAAATGTACATACCATTCCGTACTTCGATCACGTTTTGAGGTTAATTCAATATGAAACGAACGTAGGTCGTCTTTCTTCTTGTTGTTCATGTCATTACTCTTGTTATTGTTGTTGTTTCCGACGGGCTTTCTCTTGGTTACAGTCAGCCGTAGACCATGTTCCTTTTCGGTCAAATGACATCTTGCCGCTTCGATACAAGGGAACTCCAATGCATTGGTGATCATTATAATGGGGTGAAATATTTTAACAGAGCGTGAGTGGAGAGAGATAGAAAAAGAAGATCGTATTGCTTGGGGAAAGGGTTAGGAGGTGAAACGAACGAAGTTTTTTGTTGATCGTGATAGGGTGGTTGGTGTAAGGATGCGTGACTGTGTCAGAATATCCTCTCTCGAAAATTCCCCCAAAAGCAATGTGAAAGTCACACTGATACCGGTAAGGTGTAAAAGGAATGATGATCCAAGAATTTGGGGTTTGGATAGGGGCGTCCGGTGGGGGGCGTAAATTGAAAAGTACCTGGTATCCGACCGCACTTATATAGGCAGCGAACAATGTCTATGTCCTCCCTTGGGTTAAATACTGTATTGTTTCGGCTAATCTAATAGGAGAGGATCTCCAAACTTGAAGCATTCTTCTTACCTATTATGTATATGTGGGATAGCTGCGGCCCGTGAATCAACGTCTGTTCCCCGTTCCCGCGTCAAAAAATGGCGGGTATCAAGGAAAAGCTAGAACTTCCGAAGTGGGTACAGGAACGTAGTAGAGTCTGAAACTTTATTCGCATCCAATTCCTGCTGACCTCATCGATCGAAAGATGATTCGCTTGGTGTGTTTTCTGTCGACTCGATCATTTTCGCGGGCCTCGGCGGGGGAAATGCGCCACTTGAGACGGTGAGTTTGCATATAATGATTATATGATTGTCGTTTTACGTCCACAGATCCATACAAAAAGACACAAACGATATGAAGAGTCAACATTCCTTCCAGGTTGGAGATCGTGTCTTGATCTCTCGTAAAGGAATTCCATTCAATTCATTAATCCAAACAGAAGAAAGTGGAATCGTCCTTGCGACGAATGTAGTCTACGAACGTTCGTCGTCGTCGTCCGATGCTGATTCATCGAATCAAGAAGAAGAAGAACAACAAGAACAACAACAGAATGATGGGATTCTTGTGAAACTTCAAATTTCGAATACACGACAGGTCTTTTCACCAGATCATGTCTTCCCATGTCCAGCCGTTAGTAGTCCACCAACGACGCGGAATCAACGAAGAGTCAGAGTGACTCCCTCTCCTAGTACAGTGGCGGTAGAACCCCTCACGACCACCACCATCATCACCACGACGGTAGAATCCTCGACTATTGATTCTGATAGTAACAAACGAAAACGGAAGGAGGAAGACGACATCATCACTACTACCACCAGCAGCAGCAACATTAAGAAGAAGACGAAGACGTCCAAAGCTGACGACGACGATATTCCCATGGAAGACAAAACTTCGTTCCGAGTCGAAACAGCACGTTCGTCGACTGGAAAATGTTTACTTTGTTATGAAATCATCCGTAAGGATACCTTACGGATACAACCAACAACAACATCTAGAGGGAAAAAAGGATGGTATCATGTCGAATGTGTTAGAAAGTGTTTTCCAGGTGTCGTATCATGGCATGGTCCAAATATGGAAGGATACGCAGATCTTTCCGAGGGGGAACGACGACTTTTAGAAACCTTCCTCAACGATGGTAAAGGTACTAGTAGCAGTAGCATCGATGTTGTTCCTTCAATCAACGATGTTGTTCCTTCAATCCCTCGGGCCGTGCCATCGATGACGATGATTCAGGAGGAACAGAAGGAAAAGGAGGGAGAAGGGGAATCAGACGATGATCCACCCCTTGCATCGATGATGACGAAGAAGAAGAAGAAACCATTTACCAACAACAAGAACGACATGGATACTTCCAAGGTCATACCAATACAAGAAGGGACCAAACGTGGGAAGAATATCAAGAATAAGCAAGGACGAAAGGAGAAGGAAGTTGATGAGGATATCGACGATGGTATCCTTCGTGCTTCGGATACGGACAGTGATGATTTGAAGGATATGCCCTATCGGGTAGAATATGCCACCTCCGGAAGAGCAACTTGCAAGGGTTGTGATGAAGTTATATCCAAGGGTCATTTACGTATCGCAGAAAAAGCATTATTCAATGGGAAACCTGGATTTACTGTATATCGACATTTACACTGTACCATCTTTGGGGAAGAAATTTCACGTCTTCAAGATGTTGGTGGTTGGCGTCGACTAAAGACAGCCGATCGTCAACTTGTACAGGATCGGATTGAAGAAAGTAGTATATTGATTGAAAAAGAAAATCAAGAATTACAACCTGATGAATTAGTTCAAGTCGGATTTCAAGGAGAAATCCGAGACTCGCCTAAAGGTCTTGCCGCGAATTTACTCCCCTTTCAAGTGGAGGGTACTAGTTGGATGGTCCATCAGGAACTTCATGTCCCATCAATCCGTGGGGGGATCCTTGCTGATGAAATGGTACGGTTTGATCGGGTGTTTTTTTCTGTAGATATCATTCCGCTTCGATTCTTGGTACTTTTGTCTAACCCATATGTTTTTGCGATGGACGGTGTAGGGTATGGGGAAAACACTCCAAACGATCACCACCATATTGGATAATCGACCCAAGCTCCAATGGTCCATGCCAGGTGCCAAACACCCTCCTGCAGCTACTGATGTCGAGGAACGCAATAGGGAGGAAGCTCTTTGGAAGGAAAGTTTGGAGACCTGGAAGATCGAGATGGAGAAAAGTAACGTCCCCAAACACTTGATATCTCCCAAGCCAGGAAAGAAGAAAGGCCCTCCTGTAGGGGCAAGAGCAGGGACGCTAGTCATATGTCCTGTCATTGCATTGTATCAATGGAGAGAAGAAATCAAGAAATTCACTGATGAAAATACCTTGTCTGTCTGTTGCTACCACGGACCCAACCGTCAATCGGAATTCCCCCGAGAGATGCTCACCAAGTACGATATTGTTCTCACAACATATCAGGTTATTGAAGCGGATTTTCGTAAAATGATATCCCCGAATAAGGTGAAATGTCCCAATTGTGGAGGTAATTTTCGAGTCGATAAGCTGAAGGTCCATCTGAAATATTTCTGTGGTGAGAATGCTCAACGAACAGAAGCCCAAGCTCGTCAACGTCGTACTACCGATCGTCCAGCTGGTCGAGGAGGGGGAAATCCAAATCCAAACCGACCAGGAGGACCGAACTCGGGTTCGAAGAAGAAGTCATCCAAGGTAGATCTGAAATCCAAAGTGATGAAGAAGGATCCCATGAAAAAGCCCGATACGAAGAAAGCTGCGCAAAAGAAGGTCATCCGTACCAAGCATACGAAAGGATTTGAAAGTGATAGTAGTCTTTCTGTCGAGGAAGATTATGATGTGACTTCTCCCCGTTCCAGACGTTCTGCTGCCGTCTCCGCATCTAAGAAGATGACTGCGACTGCCAAAAAGTGGGGAGTCAATTCTGATTCCGATTCTGATGCCGATGATTCGGAAGCCTTTTCAAGCAATGACGACTCAGGTGCCGAAAGCAGCGACGACGACGATGACGATGAGGTTCCTACGACAAAGCGGATTAATGCTCGGAAGACTGCCACGAAAGCTCCTAGCGACGACGATTCTAGCGATGATGACTCCGATGCCGATGAAACTGTTGCCAGAGCAAAGGAGAAGCAAAATTGTGCCCTCGCAAGAGTGAAGGACCAAAAGAAGAAGGTCATGGGGAAAGACATCAAAAAGTCCTTCGGTAATGAGAAGAAAGGCACCAGCAAGCTAGCGAAGAAGGCACCGGCGGGCAAAAAGGCGAAGAAGACACCCCTTCCAAGCGGATTTTCTTCTGATGATGACGACGGTTCTAGCAACGAGGATCGAGATCCTATGGACGGAATCGATATGGATAAACTGATGGAAGATGCGATGAAGGGATCCCGAGAAAGTGTCCTTCATATGATGTGCTGGTGGAGAGTGGTCCTCGACGAGGCACATGTCATCAAATCTCGATCGAGTCAGACGGCAGCTTGTTGAGGAGTCACCTAACCTATTCATCGATGGTGTCTTTCGGGGACTCCACTTCAGAATAGAGTCGGCGAGCTCTATTCATTAATTCGTTTCCTTCGGATCGACCCAATGGCGTATTACTTTTGCCGCAAGGTCGGAAGTGATTGCAAAAGTCTACACTATCGGATGCTCAATGGGAAGTGTCTGGATTGTGGCAACGCAACCATTCAACACTATTCCTACTTCAACAAACATGTGTTGAATCCCATTCAACGTGCGGGATACCAAGGCGATGGGCGCCGTGCCATGATGAAACTGAAGGATGAAGTCCTCGATAAGGCCCTAATACGACGAACCAAACAGTCTCGTGCCGAGGATATGAATTTACCTCCTCGTGTCGTCACGATCCGGGCCGTGAGACTTCATCCAATTGAAGAAGATTTCTACAACGCTCTGTATACCCAAACGAAGTCCTCGTTTGATGATTACGTCAACGAAGGTACTCTGCTAAACAACTATGCTCACATTTTCGATCTCCTAACGAAGATGAGGCAAGCTGTCGACCACCCGTACCTTATCGTATACTCCAAGAAAAATGCTGGGACAATTATGGCCAATTCATCTTCCCGGGCTGTTGCAAATGGCACCGTTGAATGTCAAATATGTCAAGAAACACCGACAGATCGAGTTGTGAGCTCGTGTTGTGGTTCTGGCTTTTGTCGCAATTGTGTCATTGAATACATGACACCGGCTCTTGAGAGTCTTGAGGTAGGGACACGATGCCCTTGTTGCCGAGCACCTTTCAGTGTAGACTTGAATCAGGAGACCTCCGATGTCGTCGACGAAAGCATCTTGACTGTAACTCAAGGAACTGGTAGCGCGACGGCAGGGATGCCTTCCCTAAAGGAAATGCCTCATGTTTCGAGCAGCTCAATCCTTCGACGGATTAATTTGGCCGAGTTTGCCACCTCGACGAAAATTGAAGCTCTCGTCCAAGAACTGGTCCAAATGCATCAGCAACGTCCAGGCAGCAAGGCACTTGTTTTCTCACAGTTTGTCAACATGTTAGATTTGATTCGCTGGCGACTCCATTCTGATCCGTGCTTGCATGATTTGGGCCTTGGCGTTAGAATCATTCATGGTGGGATGAGTGTCACCTCAAGAGACGAGGCGTTGAAGGAATTTCGGACCGATAGTTCCGTTCGTGTCCTTCTCATGTCCCTCAAGGCCGGTGGAGTCGCTTTGAATCTCACAGTGGCTAATGAAGCATACCTCATGGATCCTTGGTGGAACCCGTAAGTGACAGTTATCGTCTCCCGGTGATGGTAGTATTCGATGAACTTGGTACTCACGTGTCGATCTGTTCCGTACCTCACAATGACGGCCAGAGCTGCCGAGATGCAAGCTATTGATCGTACACACCGTCTTGGACAATATCGTCCCATCCGAGCGGTCCGATTTATTGCCGACGGTACTGTGGAGGAACGTGTTTTGCAGTTGCAGGAGAAAAAGCGCCTGGTCTTTGATGGCACGGTGGGAAGGTACGTCCTATGGTTGTTTTTCAGAAAAAGTGGATTGTTTGCCAATGCTATACTAATGCACGAAACATTCGTAGAGATGCGGCATCTCTCAAGATGCTGACAGTGGAGGATATGAAAGCTATGTTTACGTAATGACCAAGGAATCTACATTACAGAAAGGTATTGGACTTAGGAAGCGATTCCATAGCTAGGGTGAAGCAACAGCACATTCTCCGCGGCACCAAAGCCTGTTTGGACCCTCGAATAGACCATATAATCAACTCGACGTAAGCGTGCTGCTTTGAGTGAAGAGTCTTCGTAATCCTTCCCTCTCGTCAATTTCAATGTCTGCATGAACAGCACGAAGTCTTGCGTAGTACGATCCTGTGGCACCGGTTTTCGTTCCCGTGATTTCGGAGGCGTCAAAGTGGGCTAGTTCTCCTGTGATGACAGCTTCGCCGGCAACATCTTCATTATTTCGGAAATCGATAACCTTGAGTTGTTGGAAGAAAGCATTAATGATGACTGCCATAACTAGGTTGTTCACTAGAATGACACCGAGAACGTGAAAGGAAATAAAGAAGAGTCGTACCCACAATCGTCCCGTGACCGCTTCGAACCCAATCTCACAATTTGTCCAGTTGTTCACAACGAGGAGGTTGAATAATACGTTCATTCCCGAAATCTATACGATATTGCGTTAGAAATCGTGAGATAGTATCGAGCTTAGCAGTATCATGGGCTAAGGAACTTACCATATCATTGAAGTTGTTCGCCCAATAATCATTGTCCGAAAAGGCATTCCCCAAAATAGCATGAGAGAGAGGATTCAACGGATCTCGAGTGATCATCCCGCCATATAGAATCATTCCCAAGGCCGCAAAGCAATACATGAGAAAGAAAAGAAGGAGGATCACATCTTGTGCCGCTGGAAGGATCTCCGCAATGATCGCACCCAAAAGCTGAAAGGCGGGTACCATCATCAATAGTCGTACCAATCGGAGGACTCGAGCCATCACAATCAAACGAATCAAGCGACTATCGTTGTAGGTATTTGGATAGTAGACATAGGCCGTCGCGATGAGGGCGGTAACCGTCACACCAAAGTCAAAGCAATTCCGAGCGGACTCTCTATACCTCTTCCACCCGTCGACAGTAATCTTCAAAAGGGCCTCAGCCACGTAAACACCAGTAAAGACCGTCTCGACGAGTTCTGCCCATGTGTCGATCTGTCCGTCAGAGTAGTGTGCGTTCAGTGTGACACTTTTACCAGTCAATTCAGGATAGGACTGAAAAGCAATGATGACGGCATTCGCAATAAGTACAAAATCGACAACTAACTCGAACCTTGTCGACCGGACGATGGTACACAGTCGTCGATACCACTTTGACTTAAAGACTCCTGGCAGATAAGTTGGACCATGGTCTCGTAGGCAGCCTCACTGGTGAATTCAAGCAACAAAACATTCCCAAAGTCTTGAAACTCCTCCAGGGTAATCCGCGACGATCCATCCTTGTCCAAGAACCCAAACAACAGTTTCGTCTCGTCTTCAGAAAGCCGACGAATTTCGGGAAAGTCTTCATTCAACACAAGGAAGAGTGCCATTATGGATTTTCTATCGATGTATCCAACCTTGTTGGTATCCATAAGTTCAAAGGCTTGTGTCAGACTCTCTTGGGCGATATCGGATCGTACTTGTTTCCGACGTCCGATTGTCCCATCATAGGCATTGACGACCGATGCAAGAATCAGGTTCATGATGAGGAAGAATGAAATCGCCATGTAGGAAACAAAGAAAAGAGCTGAAAGTCGATTATTGTTGTATGATGGCATCATAACATCAGGATAGTTGGCAGTCGTTACGCAGATCCACATCGTCCAACATCCTTCTATGAGATTCGAAAAATCTCGTATCCCTTGTTCTGAATCAGAAAAGATGACAACTCCAAACCACCCGTAAAATATAATCAAGACAAGTAACATGGATAAAATGGTGGCTGCTTGGGGTAATAACCGGATGAATGAATCGACTTCCTTCTGAAAGGATTTGAGATACGTCCCTAGGAGGAATAGTCGAAAGAATGGACTGTAGGTAGTGTTCCTGGTCCATAAACCACGCAGCAAGGACATAATTACGACGACTCGAAAGGATCGTATCTTTCGAATGTATCCTGGTTGGAAATATCGTTGGAAACTCATCCCTTCCTTCCCAAACTGTAAGATCATGAAGAATATTAAGAATCCTAAACAGACACTTTCAACATACATAGACTGTCGTGGAGTTAACCACATCGAGGAAGCATTGGGATAAAGTTGGACATTTTCGGTACCATCTGCAGCTTTCCCAGTTGCTGCCATCATGATACCACATGTCCCAAAGTCTCCATTGTACGGTAGTATTCTCCGTTATGGTCAGGTAGTTGTCTTGACACCACGGCGGAGACTCGACGAAGGACAGTAGGACCAGGATCCATGCTGTAATCTGAACGAAATGATTCATTCCTCGATATGCTACCAATCTTGCACAGACCTTTGAAAGAAAGTTACGGATGGGATGATCAAGGTCAGTATTCGGATCGTACCAATCGGATGGTGATCGTTCTCCCCGGACTGCATCTCGAATCAATCGTGCCGCTGGCCAAATTGCCGTATTCTCTTCCAATACATGATCACGTTCCCGTGATGATAGTTGAGAAAGGAATTTATCCGACATTGCTCGAATAGAGGAACGAGAAGACGGTGACTGTGATGAAGATTCGTTGACCGTCTTCGCCCATAAGAGCGAATCCGTCTCTGCAGCTGTGTTGGAAGAATTCATGTCAGTCCCTTGTTTCACTATCGACAAGCAAATGAAGAAAAAAGTCAAAATGTTTCCTCAACTATTATGTTGTGTTGGTTGTCGATCGACGAAGCAGTCCATGAGTTGTGTGATGTGAAGTGACAACTTCAGAAGTCGATTTCGGAACAAAATCACAAGGGACGGCGAAAGATCTTTGATTCACTTGGGAAGCGAACGATCATGCTGTGTTTGGGTCATTTCAGTTTGTGGCCGTCAGGAAACTTCGAGATCAAACGTACGCTGCATTACAAATTTCAACTCTTCCAGCATGAGTCCACGGATGTTTCAGAACAGATGAGTCGTACATGACATACATACCTATGTGTACACGCTGAGTCCACGATCTACAAGCCAAGTAATTCCCAAGCAAAAGACCTATGCTTCGTTTGCTGGAGTTGAAATACCGGAACTGAGAGAGATCTCAAGGGGAGTCGTCCGTGCTCAACGGGATTGCACCTCTATGGGCAGCCCGGACAACGGAAAACAGACACGGGGATATTCAAGATCCAAAGTGGACCCTCCCTCTTCCACACACTACGTTCCGTGTAAGAGCGTTGAGAAAGTTGACCCTCAAAGACATGGGATCGGAATGGTAGTCGAAGCTACCATCGAGCAGCAAGAACTGATGAGAAGGATATCCGTCCTCGGTATGCGAGACCCTATTTCTGGAAATCGGGATCGGGTCAAGAAGAATTCACAGAATCGTGCTGTCGACAAAGACAAGAGAAAAAAGGATCGGATGAATACATCAGACCATACATCACTCTCTCCGGTTTCGAGTGCCTCACCTCCCCAGCCGATGATCTATAGGAGAGAATCTCCTCCTGGTCACCGTTGTCGACGATCTCAGAATCCTATTGAAGACCAAGGATACGCTTCACCTGCGGGAAGCCATATTCATGGATATTCACCCGCGTCCAAGAGACATGGAAGGATGTCTCCTGTAAAGACTGTCCTATCGCAGCATTCTCCAAACGTGGCGAGAGACAGTGACTGCAAGCGAATTCTGTCCGCTGAAAAGGGACGAATCTCGCAGAGGTCTGTGTTAAGTCATGAAACAGAACCAACGTCATCATCACTCTCTCAATCGCTTCATGGGTATTCACTCTCTCCGCAGTCGAAGAGTAGTACCAAGGAAGGTCAGAACGCACCTCGTGTGGTAGTACGACCCCCAACCTTGGTTCCATCATCCTCGCCATCGTCATCGATCAGTGTTGTTGTACCTTTGTTACAACGATCCGATTCTTCTTAGATCCTTCTCAAAGACGATCGAAAAAATCTGACTTTGTCCTTCGTCACGGAAGCTTTTTCCTTCGCAAACCGAATGAACGACGGCATCTACCGACTCCAGAAATGTTGTTGAGAGACATTGAACTGGCACATCGAGTACATTCCATGTACGAAGATGATAATTTGATAACAGATTCTGCTTGTGCCTTGGAATCGGCAGTCAGTGATTTACTCATCGACTTGGATGAACCTTGATGGAAACCGAAATGATGTCTTCTGATCCTTCTTCCCCTCAACACTTAGCGCATAGAAACAGTTTGTTTTTTTCCTTATTGCATAAATGATAGCCATATACACTCAGATTGTTGAACCAGAGAGTGAAGCTAATAGGTTACAGGATTGATATTCGCAAAAGCTGAAAGGAAGGGCTATGATATGTATGAAGTGCCGCCCGCCCTTCGTCGTCATGAATATTGACATTCACAGCTGCTTTGCGTAGAGCCACCCCCTTCTTTCTCTCAATTCGGGCCAGCTGTAATCATAATTTACAGAACCAGCTCAACGGGGTGAAACGCCCGTTTGCCGGTCGAACATCGTGACGATCTCATCGGCCGTGACCTTCCAGTTATCCATTTTCAATAGATTTCGGTTACTGAGACTGGTCATAGGCCGCGAGTCTTCTACAACTCGCCTTGGGTACGATACACGCGATATCGCTTGTTGACCGACTCATACAACTTCTTGCTGGATCTTCGTTTCATGGGTTTCACATCGGAAGGCACAAGTCACATTTGTTTGTGGACCTATTTGTGAATTCCTTTTTGTTTCAAAAATTGATGGCCGTCGCATGGTCACAGCGTGGAATGCCTCCACCCCGTTGGGGAATAGCTCAAAGGCGCCATAATGGAAATACTAGGAGTTTGTCCGTTCTATTTTCTGGAGGACTCCACTTTGTACACAGAGGTCGTAATGCCAAGGCCGATTCGACAGGAGAAAATGCTCCAGTTTTCCCAGTGGAGCGTCGCTGTCACTTTGCGTGCTTCCACATAATGTCGATATCAAGTCGTGAACTCGAGCTTTAGCGATCTCTACCTCTGAATGATGACAAAGACTTTCGACCTCACCCACCGTATGTCCTGTATTGGTGCTATCCAAGTCCACGGATAGTCCAAAGTATGGATTGTCCACGTCATCGATTCGCCAACTAGATCGTTGGGTCTCCAAGCGACAAAATGGACGCAAGCCATACGACCACGCCTCACTGATAGAATCTGGAAGGCTTGGGATAATGAAATCGTCATATGTCGTATCGAGGATGACATGTTCGTCGTTTATGGCGGCTTGGAAACCTCCCTTCTCTAGGAATGACACAGCAACGGCACAGGCTTCATCCCCCTCGATTTCTTCGTAGACAGTTGTTGCACCAGCATCACAACTATGGCCTCTTCCGATTTTGATCTGCCATATGCCGCTTTTAGAGGGTAATTTCTCCCGATATCGGAGCCAGTAGTCATTGATAGAAAGGTAGATTTCATCAACGTCAAAATACCAGTCAACGAACGTGATCGTCTCCTTGGAAACAAAACCAAGCGTTTTGAGCTTAGTCTCGAGATCTACATCACCATTCGCCTGACTTAGTTGGAATTTCTGTTCGACTTCTACCACTGGCATTGCCTCCCTGGAAGACAGGTGAAACCTTCGGCGGCGTCGTGGCCTGCAGAAAAAATTGTCACTTTGTTCCCTTTCCGTATGTTGGCTTGTAATCGGTTGTGTGATGAGACGACCCAGGACAAGAAATGCAGATGCGGTACGTCTGGGATAGATGCTCAGGAGATAACAGCTTAATGCCAAGAATGATTGTAGACGAAGGAGATGGGTCATCATCGTAGGAGAAGAAAACCAACCAACGAAATGTTGGTGTTGCAAAGCAGACGCGAGCTACCGAAAACCATCGTAAACGATGACGTGAAGTTTGCATTTGTTTTGTGGACTCTCAACCACCCCTACGACTCAAAATGACACTACGGTAACTGTAAACGAGAGTATGTCGTTCCGAAACAAGGGGGATTATGCCCCTTAGTGACGGATCCAGGAATCCGATTCTCTCGAGCACATAGTTGCCCTACATTACAGAGAAGAAGTCGGCATGTGTGCAACCTATAAAGCAGAGAACAACCCACGCTTCTTCTCTGACACTACTATATGAGCTAGTATCTTGTCTTCGACTTCTTTCTACTAGAGAAACTCATCCTGTACGAAAAGGAGGATCTTTGCCCCAAAAATGTATTCTCTTCTGTATCCTATGGTATTCAGGACGGGGAATCAAGGCAAGACACATACCATCACACAAAGGGTGAAGCAAAGGAGGGTTTGTCGGGATATTTATCACCGACGACAGAGGGGGTACCATCTTCGGGTTTGAAGATCAAGGCAGATCCATCAATACAGAAACGTTTCCCACTTTCCGCTGCAGGTGTACCCTGAAAGATCCAACCATCGGTAAAGACATCTCCCAAGTGACCACCACAAGTCGTACAACGTAATTCTGCTCCACCCAAACTGGCTTGGATCATATTAAGTTGCTCGATTTCGACTCCCTTCAACGCTGTGGCGAAACTAGGCCACCCCGTTCCAGAATGGAACTTGGCTTTCGAGTCGAATAGCGCCGTTCCACATCCAGCACAATAAAACGTCCCCGATCGATCTTCGCCTTCCAAAATAGATGTATAGGGCCGTTCGGTACCACCCTGTCGAAGAATCTCGTACTGACGGTCAGTCATTATTGACTTCCATTCCTCGTCGGACTTTTGGACTTCGTAATTTATCGTCCTTGACTTTGAGTTCATGGCATGAGCTTCTTGTGGAGTTCCTGTCGTTAAGGCGATACTGGCTACTGTGAATGAAGCACCCTGAAACAACGTCTGCCGTCGTGATGCCTTCAGCGAAGAAGACCGTGATGATCTAAAGGAGCGACGAGGTTGTGAAGGACGGTTGCAATGATTCATGGTAGTCCATCCATGGCAACAAACCGCGAATAGAAGATGGATCCGAATACCATAGGACAAGATTTTCATCTCTCTGTGTACATGCGCGGCTGCAATAGGTGCAAGTTCACTGCGATACTACCCAAACA
>Ga0194115_10005025_pt1 | contig 13929 bp, 17 predicted proteins | sample TA2MahsurfametaG_3_FD_148656 | JGI IMG/M metagenome (GOLD analysis project Ga0194115, IMG submission 148656) | Freshwater microbial communities from Lake Tanganyika, Tanzania - TA2015002 Mahale S4 surface | ecosystem: Environmental > Aquatic > Freshwater > Lake | place: Tanzania: Lake...
GATCATTTGCAACACTACTTAGCGTAACCATTTTCAAAGAAAATGTATCAGAAAAAATAAAAAAATCAGTTCAGTCTTTTTCTGAAGAAATAGACGATAATATTGTCAAAGGACTTATCAATAGCGGCAATTCCGAAGCTATAAAAGTTGGTAAAAATTTCAAGTTTTGGAAAAACTGTTTAAACCAGGTAATCAATTCACAATAGAGTGAAAAAATTACTTTTTGTTATGCCGGAATCGGCAGGAGATGTTTTGCTATGCACTTCTTTATTAAGAAGCTTGAAAGAAACTTATCCAAATTATAAATTATATTTTGCGACAAAACCTCAATTCAAAGACATTTTAAAAGATAATCCATATATTGATTATGTAATTGATTATGACAAAAATATGGATAATCTTATTTTAATGGAAGGTATAGATTCCCACAAAGGATATTACGATATTTGTTTTTTGCCTCATGCTGCTACGCAAATATTTTTAACATACATGCATAATGGCGAAGATAAAATCTCGTTTAACATAAAATACTAATATGCATTTAATAGAGGCTTATTCTTTATACTCCGGTCTTAAAATAGATTATCCTTTAATAAAACAAGAACGCGTAGAAGGAATAAGCGGTAAATATATACTGTTTAACCCTCATTCCAAAGGGTCCGCGAAATATTACAAGAAATGGCAAGATGTAATTTCTATTATAAAACCCAAGCTAAAAGAAATTAAAATAATTCAAATAGACTCTTTGAATAACGAGTACGCCGGTTGCATTAAAATTAACAATATATCTTACAACCAAACAGCATGGTTAACAAACAATAGTTTAGCTATTCTTGGTATTGATAGTTTTTGCATGCATTTAGCTTCTGTTTTTGACAAGCCAATGCTTATTTTATTTGGCGGACACCATCATTTTAATTGCTGCAAACCTTATTTTGGTGATCCATCAAAACAACATTTTTTTCTTCCAGATTTAAAAGGAAAAAAACCAACTTTTTCCTATGATAAAGGTCAAGAATATATGGATGAGTTTGATCCAAAATGCGTAGCTAAAAAATTTATAGAAATAATTAATAAATTCATCTGCCAGATCGAATAAAATAAATACTAATATCGTCCGCATTGTCCTCACTACTAACAGCGGTTTAAATTTTTTATGAAATTAGTTAATGTTGGGGCTCATGGGCTAGGGGATTGCATTTTATCTTTACAGATATCTTATCTTTTAAAAAATAAAAATATTCCTCACGAAAATCTGATTTCTACAAGAGATGATGTTTATAAACCTTTGTGGCGTGTTTTTGGAAATGAATTTGATTTAAATCAAATAGATGAAAAATATTGTAATGATAATGCCTTATTAAAAAATGAATCATTATTAAATGATCTAAAACAGACTTATGGATCAAACATAACTTATAATGTTCCAGATTTACTATTTAAACATCCACTAGCTTTAAAATACGAAGAATATGGCTTAAATCCTCAACTAATCAAAAAGACTAGAACACTTACTAAACATTTCTCCAACAAAGAAAACATTATATATTGCGGGCTTTGTAGTACGACTGAAGGATATGTATATAAAGATATACCAAATTTAATAAAATCTATAGCAGAATATCTACCAGAATATACTGTATATTTTCCTATGGTCAAAAGTTGGGACAAAGATATTAATAATCTTGGTGATTTTTCTATAAATTTTCCTCCCAACGTTTTTATTCACGAGAATCCATCTTTTGAAAGTTCATTAGATTATTTAACAAAAAGTATTTACGGAGTATTCACATGTAATGGGCCAAGTCATATAGCTTATCAACTTGGTATACCAAGACTAGTTCTTGACCCACAGTACGGCAGAATTCCTTGGATGATTAGATGGAAAGAAGACTTTGAAGAATGCTTGCCGATTTCTTTGGATAAAGAAAGTATAACTAAAGTAATTTATCAAAACATAGTAGTTCCACAAACAAATATGTTAGATAGAAAAATTGTTTTAGATTTATTAAATAAAGGATATAATAATTGGAACGACCTTTTGTATTTTAAATTCTAATGAAAAAAATATTAATTATTGGTGGATGCGGTTACATAGGAAGTGCACTTTATACTTATTTAAATAATAAAAACTATTCTGTAGAATCTGTTGATCTAGAACTATTCGGTAATCCTAATATTAAAAATTTTAGAATTAATTTTAAAGATTTAAGCAAAGAGTATTTATCTCAATTTACAGATATAGTATTGCTAGCTGGACATTCAAGCGTTAAAATGTGCGAAGAAAATATGCTAGGAGCATTTAAAAACAATGTAGAATATTTTATAGAGCTACTTTTAAAAATTAATCCAAATCAAAAATTTATATATGCTAGTAGTTCAAGCGTATATGGAAATGTTAATAGAAATGTAGTCACAGAAGAATGCCAAGAATATGTCGCTGGCAGCTTCTATGATTTATCTAAAGCTGAAATAGATCACTATTGCAAAATATTTGATAATGTTGAATACTATGGTCTTAGATTCGGAACTGTGAATGGATTTTCGCCAAACATTAGAAATGATATAATGATAAATTCGATGGTAAATCATGCTAGAACTAGGAAAGAGATTAGAGTTTTTAACGCCATGATAAGAAGACCTATTCTTTATATTGGTGATTTATGCAGAGCAATAGAAACAATCATAGTTAGTCAAAAAGATTTAAGAGGAGTTTATAACTTGGCCTCATTTAATTCCACTGTAGATATCATCGGTAGAAAAGTATCAGAAGTTTTTGATGATGTTAAGCTTTCTGTTGTTGAAGGTGAGCCAACAAAAGAAGAAAATATTAATAAAAAATTACATTCTAAAGTATATGATTTCGCAATCTGTTCAGATAAATTTATTACTAATTTTGATTTTAAATTCGAAGGCACAATCACAAAGATTGCACAAGAACTAAAAGAAGCTATGAATTCATCACTAATAATTGGGGATAGAAATAAGAAAGATATTTTAGTATGAAGATAGGAATATCTTCAATAGGCTATGAATCAAGAGAATTAATAGAAAAATGTTTTGTGCCTTGGCATCAAATCAAACAGGATAAACAGTTGATACCAGAAATTGAAGACGTAAAGATATCTTTTGGTCATGGATGTTTTGAGGAGACTTATAATTTAGGTTTTCCACTATACTCTAAAGATGGAACTTGCGAACTTATAAAACAGCAAAAAGAAGAAGGAATTATAGATGATTTAATAATTTACGATACACCCCAAAAAGAATATGAAATGTGGACTAATAACTTTTTAACGCTAAAGAAATATGATATAGATTTATTGATTATGGTAAATGTTGATGAGATTTGGACTATAGATGAAATAAAAAAGATGATTAGATATGTTAAGAATAATGATCTTGTATATTATTTTAAAGTAAATTTTAAAAATTACTGTATAGATTATTCTACGTGGGTAGATGATTTTATTGTGCCTAGAATTTGGTTTACTAAAAAAGAACCAAAATTAAGAAGTTTCTACAAAGATGATCTTGTAAACTTTGAAGATGGATCTCAAGATATCAATCGTTCTCATTTAATTATCCCTAAAAATCTACTCTTCCCAAAACATTATAGCTGGGTCGGATCACCAGAATATTTAAAAAGAAAACTAAACTTTCAAAGCTTAAGATATGGAGTATGTTCTTACGCTTGGGATGATAATTTAAATAAATTAAAATTAAATCAAGACTTTTATTTGAAATATAATTTGCCAAAACCTAGACTTAATAAAGATCAAGAATGAATAATATAAAATATATCCACGAATGCAGACTCTGTAAAGGTAGAGATATTGAGATAATACTTCCATTTGGTGATGTAGCTTTAGCAAACGCTTATCCAAAATCTAAAGAAGAAAGAGAAGATCTCTTTCCATTAACATTAATGAAATGTGAATCTTGCGGACATGTTCAGCTCAGAGAAACCATAGATCCAAATAGATTATTTTTAAATTATCTTTACGCAAGTTCAGATTCGCCTTCTCTTATAAAGCATTTTAAAGAATACGCAGAAGATATTAAGAATCGTTTTAATACAGAAAAACCAACTAATTTACTAGAGATAGGATCGAATGATGGAATTCTTCTTAAAGAATTTGAGAATATTAATTTTGGTAAATTAATAGGGATTGATCCAGCAGAAAATATTTCTGAAAGAGCTAAGTCAATCAAAGGTGCTAATATTATAACAGATTTTTTCAACATTGATAGTGCCTCTAGAATAAAGAATAGATTTGGACCAATAAATATAATTTGTGCAAATAACGTTTTTGCTCATGTAGATGAATTAGACTCTATGATGGAAGGAATAGTACATTGTTTGGCTGAAGATGGAGTATTTATATTTGAGAACGCATATCTTTACGATACAATAAAAGGCTTATATTTTGATCAAGCTTATCACGAACATCTTCAATACTATGGTATTATTCCATTGGTTAGATATTTAAAATCTTATAAAATGGAAATTTTTGATATTAAAAGAGTGAACACTCAAGGCGGATCTTTTAGAATATACGCTAAAAAAATTCAAAATAAAAACTTTAAAATATCTGAAAATGTATCCAAGTTTGTTAAACAAGAAAAAGATTTTGGTTTATATTCAAATCAAACTTATCAAGAGTTTATTGAAAAACTAAATCTCTTAAAAAATGACTTACAAAAATTTATTAGAGATGTAAAAACTAAAGGAGCAAAAATATCTTGCTATGGATGTCCAGCTAAATTTGCTTTATTCAGTAAGTTCTTTGAGCTAGACGATAATACCATTGACTATGTGGTAGATGACTCTCCATTAAAACAGGGAAGATTTTCTCCAGAAAAGAAAATCCCAATCGTTAATAGAGAATATTTTTATAATAATCCAACAGACTATTGTATAATTTCTGTATGGAATATGGCAGATGCAATCATTAATAATAACAAAGAATACAAAGGTAAATTTATAATTCCTATGCCAGAGTTTAAGGTAATATGAATATAGCCTTTTATTTCTTAACATATAATAGACCTAAGATTCTAGGAGAATCAGTTTATTCGGCTTTAAATAATACAAGTATTAAGCCAAATGAGGCTTGGATTATAGATGACGGGTCTACCCCTAATATGCAAAATGGATTATTAGACTTTTCATTGAAATATTCTGATAAATTTCCAATTAATTTGCTTTTGCATGCTAAGAATTATGGTATAGGGTACTCTTTTGAAAGAGTATATAATTTAATGCGCCAAAATGATTATTTAGATATAGCATGTATTCTAGAATCAGATTATGTATGGAGAAAAGATTGGCTTAAAGATTGTGTAGATGTTTTTGAAGCCTCAGAAAATACTTTAGCGATAGCGGGCACAGACCATCCAGATATGTATGACAGAAGAAAGACTCATGAAACATTTCCAGATATAATGAAAGAATGTTTTGGTGAAGATTTAAAATCAAGAAATCATCTTTATATACCGTTTGATCTATCAACAAAATCGGGCAATATTAAGGTTCAAGGAGTTAGCAATTCTTGTGGTTGCACGATACTACATTGGAAAAGATTTAAACAAGTAATAAAAAACCTTGAACAATCTAAAAAAATAGAATATAATGATTTTTGGAGGAGGATGGATAGAGCATTTAATAAAAATGTACCACATGATACTAGACGGAATGCATCAGATGGATGGATGAGCAGTACTGTATCAAAATATGGAGAGATGAATCTAGAATTAAATAATATTGATATATCCAAAAATTTTCCCTTCTTAAGTATTTGCGATTATAGTATATCAGAGCATATTTGTGGTGGTGGAGTAAATGGCATGATAGTTCCAGAAGGACAAACATTTGTGTGTTCTCCAACATGGGATAATAAATATTTGAAGGAAAACCCAAGAACATGAAGCCTTTAATCGAATTAAATCTACCCCATGACCCAAGACAGCTACAATTTTTTAGAGCCTTAAGAGACGCAACACCAAATGATGCAATTATAGTAGAAATTGGAAGTTATGTAGGAGCAATAGCGAATCAATTTGTTGGCGGAAACAGAAAGGTTTTTAGCATTGATCCTTGGCAAGCAGAAGGGGTATACAGTAAAGAAGATCATCAGTATACATTAATAGAAGATGCAATTAAAAATCGTGGCGGTATGGATACAATATATGAGACATGGATGATAAATGCTGGACAAGATTTATTCGTAAACATGTTTCCAATTAAAGGATTCTCTCAAAATATAGCGCCATTTTTTCACCTTCCAATAGATCTTTTGTATATTGATGGTTGTCATAATTATGAATCAGTAGTTCAAGACATACAACTTTGGGAACCCAAAGTAAAAGTTGGGGGAATAATCGCTGGTGATGATTATGGCGGTGATTTTATAGGAGTAAAAAAAGCTGTAGACCAATATTTTCCACAAAGAGAAATTTATTGTGGTAATCAATTTGTTTATAGAAAGGTATAAAATATGAATACAATAATAAACTTAGGTCCATCTTATAAGGATGCAAGAGGTTCAATTGATATGATATTAGAAAATCAAACTATTAATAGTGTTTCCATTATCTCTAGCGAACCAGATACTACAAGAGCAAAACATTGGCATAGAGCAGACTCACATTATTGTTTAGTTACAAAAGGTGAGATTCATTATTTTGAACAGCCAATAGATAATCCAGAAAAGATAACAATGCAAGTAGTTAAAGAAGGGGAATTATTTTATACCCCACCTAATGTTGTACATGAAATGTATTTTCCTATCCAAACAGTTTTTCATTGCTATAGCACTTTAAGTAGAACAAGCAATGATTATGAAAAAGATACTACTAGAGTAGATTATAGCTTAAGAGATTTATACAATAAATGATTCCAGACCAAGATCTATTCGAAATCGCAGATGGTTTAAAAAACGATGTTTTTCGTTTTGAAGGTAAAACTGTTTTAATGACAGGTGGATCTGGATTTTTAGGAAGAAATTTTTTAGCATTTTTTCAATATATAAATAAAAATATCTTGAAGAAACCTGTAAAGATTATCTCGGTAGATAATTATATTGTTGGTAGTGATATAGATGAGAAATTGTATGATGATCCAAATATTGAAATTATTAGGCACGATGTAACTCAACCACTCAAAACTAAATTAAAGAATTCAATAAAAATAGATTATATAATTGCAGCCGCAGGTATTGCTGCACCAGCAGTATATAAAAAATATCCATTAGAAACATTAGATGTAAGTTATTCTGGAATGCTAAATGTATTAGAGCTTGCATATCAACATTCAGTAGAATCTATTATTACTTTCTCTTCTTCAGAGGTTTATGGAACTCCACCAGACGATCAGATTCCTACTCCTGAGACTTTTGTGGGATCTTGTCCATCTATGGATACAAGAAGTTGTTATGACATAGGCAAAATGGTTGTAGAAACGTTAAGTTATATTTTTTATACTCATCACGATGTTAGTGTTAAAGTTATTAGACCTTTTAATGTATATTCTTATGCCCATCAATCAGACACAAGAGTTTTACCAAACTTTATAAAGTCTGTTCTTAATAATCAACCACTAAAAGTATATGGAAATAATAACAATACAAGAACTTTTTGTTTTATAACAGATGCAATTACAGGATTTCTTAAGGTTTTAATAAAGGGCCGTGGAGGAGAAATATATAATATCGGATGTGATAAACCAGAAATTACAATACCAGATTTAGCTAGATTAGTAAAAAATGTGACAAATTATTCTGGAGATGTAATTGAAATACCATATCCACAAAATTATCCCAGTACAGAGCCACATAGAAGATGTCCAAATATATCAAAAGCTCGCAAAGAATTAGAATACGATCCAAAAATTAATCTAGAAACAGGCATATCCAAGTTTTATAATTGGGCAAAAGAAAATTATAAATCTTAAATCATACTTGGTATCATAATTTAGATGATTACTCAAGATAATCTATTACCATTAAAATTTGATGGCTCATTTTCAAACGATTGTAGGTTAGGACTAAATGCAATATTTGATATGCATAATATACAAAATGCAGTAGAAATTGGTAGTTGGATTGGAGAATCTTCAATCTTTATTGGATCTAAAGTTAATAATCTATTATATTGTGTTGACCCTTGGAAGCTTATGAAAGATCAAAAATATTTTCAATCTTATGTTGACATGAAAGATAAGATTTATGATCAATTTATTTCAAATATAGCACACAATAATTTATTGAATAAAATTATACCAATTAAAGCTAAAAGCGAAGTTGCTGTAAAATCTTTTAATCAAAAGGTTGATTTATTATATATTGATGGAGATCATGATTATAACCATGTCAAACACGACATTTTAGAATGGAGCAAAAAGTTAAAGCCAAATGGTATTATCTGTGGTGATGATTGGGGTGATGGTCATAGTCAATTCTCAAAAGGAGTAGTAAAAGCTGTTACTGAGTGTGCAAAACTTTTTAGGAAACAAATTTGTACAGTAGGCCAATTTTGGAGGTTAACATAATTATGAAAAATGTATCAATAATCGGAATAGGTAAATGGGGAAAGAACTATATTAAAAATTTAATTGAACTTAAAGATATTAATATTAAATATCTAAGCTCCTTAAATAAAGAGACATTTCAGAATTTAGATCAAACTTTAAAAGTCGGAACATGGACTAATGATTATAAAAAAGCTATAACGAAAGAAGTTGATACAATAATTATTGCCACGCATCCAAATAGTCATTTTGAAATATCTAAGTACGCATTAGACCAAGGCAAAAATGTTATCTGCGAAAAGCCTTGCATGTTTAATAATTCAGAATATGAAGAAATTTATAATCTAGTCGGTAAGAATAAAAATATTTTTTATACGAATTATATTAATTTATTTAATCCCACATTAGACCAAGTAAAAGAAGCGGTAAAAAATGACTTTAATCATTTTACAATCACAAACGCTGGCAAAGGGCCATATAGAAATGATTACTCTGCTTTGTGGGACTATGGTTGCCATGTTATTTCAGTATTGTTTTATATATTTAATCCAGAAGATTTAAAATTACATGGATTTCATATAGATAAAAATAATAACTATTCTTTACAGCTGTCATATAACTCTAATAGAGTTTATGCAAATTTTGGTAATAACTACGATCAAAGAGTAAATAGTTTTAATCTTCTAACTAATGAAACTCAAATAAATTGGGAAGATCGAAGAGATGGAAAGCCATTAAAAATTATGCTAGAAAAATATTCAAAAGGTGAAGTGCCCTCAAATCTTAATTTAAGTTTTAGGATAGGTTCACTTTTAAAATCTTTAAGAGATGCAAACAATGAATCTAGATAAAGATTTAGATTTGTGCGTATTTATAGCGACAAAATCTAGACATGGTAGAACTTCAGATTATAAAGTAACAATTAGACATTTAGATAAACTTATAAATTTAAAGACTTTTAGAAAAAGATTTGTAAATATCAAAGCTTTTCAAGGAGATGAAGAGAACTTAAAAGATATAGTTTATTACTTTGAAAAGAATCATTTCACAATAAATGTTGTAGAAGATGAATTAAATATATCTGAGAAAGATAGATACGAAAATAGAAATAAATTTATATCAGGAATTACTAAAGATATTGGAGATTTTTTCATTAGAAATAATCAAGAACTATCAGAATATGTCTTTATACTAGAGGATGACTCTCCAATAATAATAAAAAATGGACAACTAAAAGATTATATTAATCAAAGCTTTACCGCTTTGGAAAATGATCATGATTTAGAAGGAATTCATTTTCTTAGATTGAGTCATGGAGAAGTGCCCAGATCAGTTGAAGATTGGTACAAACTACATGAGATTGATAGAATTTCAGATTCAGAGCCTATTTTAAAAAGATATTGGTATAATTTCCAGCCAAGAGTAGCTAGAAAGAAAGACATACTTGAAGCTTACAAGATTATAATTAATGATTGGAGCCTATATAAAGATATGCATCCAGAACTAGCTTACGCAGACGCATTTAAAAAATACAATAAAAACACTAAATCTTACGCATTTTCTCCAATAAACGCTTACTCTATACATTTAGGGGCAGATCCTATATATCATTTCTTGACTTTACAATCAGAACCAGATATACTATATACATACTTTCAAATATGAAAAAGATATTATTATATTCAGCTTATGATGATAATTATAAATATATTGGAGATTTGACTACTGAAAATAAGTTACAATATTGTAGAGACAATGGATATGATTTTTTCTGTAAGAGGAAAGACTTTATTAACCTCCCAATCTCATGGGACAAAATATATACCATAATTCAATTATTTAAAAATTATGATTACGAATATATCTTTTGGACAGACGCAGACGCTTTTATTCATAATAAAAATATTAAAGTCGAAGATATTCTCAACTTTAATAGATTGGATGAATGTGTTTTGATTCATTCAGGAGACAATCTGAATTGCTCTGTTTCGTTAGCCTTAGAAAGAGCAAATAAAAAATTACTTCCAGAAAAAGATCCATATCTTTGGACATCTGTTTGTAATGCTAATGGTCCATGTTTAGGTAGTTTTTTAATTAGAAACTGCGAAGATTCTATAAAATTCCTTGAATTCATTTTATCTCAAAAAGATTTCTATTTTGATTGTTGTAATTGGTGGGATCAAAGAGCTTTTCATTATTACCTTTTGAATGATCAGATAGATTCATCTAGAATTAATATATTACCTTATCATAAAATAAATGCATATTGGAATGATTTAGGTTCAGAAGATTTTATTGTTCATCTTCCAGCTACGCCACCAGAAGACAGAATAAGGTTATTTAATAATTTAAATCCATATAAATAATAACATATAACATATAACATATAATATATATATGGAAAAATTTCAAGTTTTAAAAGACATTAATGCTAACAGTTTTGGTTCTACAGAAATTATAGTAAACGCAATTAATAAAGCTGCAAAAAAATTAGACTTATATTCTGAAAATAGAAAAAAAATAATGTATGACTGTCTTGGTCAGGCTCATGGAACAAATCCAGATGCATTTTGGGTAGCTTACGAATTGCCATTTCCTTCATTTATTATGCAAAGTTGTTATCCTAAAACAATATTAGGTCTATCAAAAGATAATGCACTATTTGCGGCTTATGGAGGATATCCTATAGATAAAATAAATTATGTAACACTAGGGGTAGAAAGAGAAAATTGGCCATTTATTGAAAATAAAAAATACATGAAAGATAAATTTGTATTTCTATGTATGTGCGAAAGCAATACTAGAAGTGGTTTTGATATACTTATTCCAGCATTTTGTGAAGAATTTAAAAATCAAAAACATATAGTTTTATACATTAAAGATAGATCTGCAACACCTACTTTTAAAGCATGGGTTAAAGAAATGGCAGAAAAAAATGATGTAGAAATTATTCATGACGATAGACATTTAGAGAATTGGGAAGAGCAAGTTAAAATATTTGAATCTGCAGATGCAGCAATTAATATAAATAGATCTCATACTTTTGGAATGGTGAATTTGCAAGGTATGTCTTGTGGAATACCAACTATTTGCCAAAGATACAGCGGTTTTACAGACTATACAAGTGACTTATCAAATCTATCTTTAAAATTCGATATAGTAGATTTAAACCAAGATAAAATTAATGAACTTGTTAGCATAGGAATGAAAAACCATCTCTTTCCAATTACAAGCCAATATTATCCTAATCGAGTTTTTTGGTCAGAAGTAGATAAAGAAGATCTTAAAAATAAAATGAGAAAAATATTTGAAGATCAAAATTTAAGACATATATTAAAAAATATTTCTAATCTTGTTGCTTCTTGGTTTTCTTGGGAAAGATCTGCGGTTAATATGTCTTTTATTGCAAGTAAACTATGATTCATTTATTTGAAGAAGATCCAAGATATTATTCAGATCCTACATTTAAAGACAATCACGGTTCATTTTCAGTTATTAACTATGGTATTAATGACGGACTTAAAGAGCTTGGCCTATATGCTGAACCAGATTTGGCAAAATATATAGGCTTTGCTTCAAGTCTTAATTTTCATCAGCAATATAAAGACAAACAATCATTCTATATAACAGTTTGGGAAACAATCAATAAACTTACAGATTTTCATCTTCAAATGTTGAAAGATAAAAATAAAATTATTTTTGGCATGAGCGATCAAATAACAAATTTATATTTAAAAGAAGGAATAGAGTGCAAAACTCTTCATTGTGGATGCGATACAAACTTTTGGCAACAAACCTTACCTAAAGATGAAATATTTACTTTCGTTCATATAAATAGTAGTAATGTAAGGTCTGGTTTAGACTTAACTCTGCAAGCATTTCACCTTGCATTTCAAAACAATAAAAATGTAAAATTGATAGTAAAAGATACAAATACTAATGTAGATATACTTAAAGCAAGAATTCAAGAATTAAAAAATCAAGGTTCAAATATAGAGTATGTAACAAATAGATCTACAAAACAAGAAATAAGAGATTTATATTCTAGGTCACATGTTGGATTAAATATATTAAGAATGACATCTTGGGGATTTCCTTTGCACGAAATGTCTGCATGTAACTGTTTGTGTGTTACAGGGGATTTTGAACCAACAAATGTTTTAATCAATAATGATTATGGTATATTACTTAAGCCTTCACAAGAAATAAATATAGGTGAAAAATTAAATGAATTGACTAATTATTGGGGACTACTAAATTGTTATGGTGGGTTTAGCTACCCTGAAGAGCCTAGATTTTATGATTTTAATATAGAAGAATATGCAAGTCTGCTGGTTAATATTTATCAAAATTGGAATTTTTATGGAAAAATAGATACTAGAACGCCTATTATAAATAAGTGGAAATGGAGATACACAGCAGAAAATTTAATTAATTATTTAAATGAACACAAATAATTTTTATTGGGGCTTATGCGGTTGGAATGGTATTGGTGATTTTTTAATTAAATTACCAGCGATTGACTATTATACACTAGACCTTGAAAGTAATCTATACTTTGATATAACAGAGAATCCTAAATTAGAATGTTTGATACCAAAGCGAAAAAACATTTTCATATTAAAACATGATCAACCCATAAATACTATAAAAAATCATCATGTTGGTAATTCTAATCATGCTACTTCCTTTTGGATTCCTCAAATAACAAAATTTGAAGGAAATTGGTCAAATAAAGAAGAAAATTTTATATATCCATATTTATCAATAGACTTGCGTTTAAGAGATCATTTATTAGAAAAATTAAATTTAAAACATAAAAAATTTATAACTTTAAATAAAATCAGCTCAGATACATCTAGAAATTGGACAGAAGAAGGGTGGAAATATTTAATTGAAACTTTATATAGATTAGGATATTCTATCGTAAATGTAGGGTCTAGAAACTCATCAAAAAATTCCATAGAATATATTGGAAATGAAAACACAATAAATATTGATGATTTTAATTTGAATTTAAATGAAGTTGGACATATAATTTCTGCAGGAGTAGGAGGTATTTTTCTGAATTCTGGGCCATTTCATTTAGCTACAACTTTTCAAGCTAAAAATATTATAGTTATAGGTAATTTAAGTACGCCAGATCATCCACATTGGATGTATCCGAATACAAAACGGATAAATAAAGACGAGCCAATAGAACTGATTACAGATAAAGTTTTAGGATTTTTAACATGAATTGGCCATTAAACACAAATAATTTTACATTTATAGATAGACTTAGAATTGCTTTATTCATTCTCAATAAAAATAACTTTTGGACACAACACAAATATGTTAAAAAATTTGAAGAGGAAATGGCAAATTATGTAAATGCAAAATATTCTGTATTTGTTTCT
>Ga0194115_10005027_pt1 | contig 13927 bp, 7 predicted proteins | sample TA2MahsurfametaG_3_FD_148656 | JGI IMG/M metagenome (GOLD analysis project Ga0194115, IMG submission 148656) | Freshwater microbial communities from Lake Tanganyika, Tanzania - TA2015002 Mahale S4 surface | ecosystem: Environmental > Aquatic > Freshwater > Lake | place: Tanzania: Lake Tanganyika...
CTCAAGGATTTTCCATCACAGGCGTCCTTAAATGAGGAGACAGGAGAATTATATAATTTACCACTGTTCCGTGCACCATGGTGGGAAGTTCCTGGACGGTCAAATGTATTGAATATCCATGAGGCGATATATACCAATATGTTTGAAAAGATATTATATGGACCGAAACCATGGTGTTTTGGTCATCTTTATTTAGAAGATGGGAGTCGGAATTTAAAGTCGGATAATCCCAAATTTCAATTACAATCATGGGATCTCCCCACGAAGAAGACGACACAAAAACATACCGAATCATCGGCAGTCATTGGGTGCCTAATGAATATATCCGATTATCGTCGATTCGCCGATGGACGGTTATTATTACTCGTCCATGCAATGGAACGGTTCGTCGTCACAAAGGTTGAACAGACCTTACCGTATTCGATATGTCAAGCACAGATCCTACCGGATGCAGAAGAAATTGATCCAGCATTAGATTTTGGATTTTCGATAACCGAAGAGGATTTGGCCATTCCCCGAGCCTTGGCCATTCAAGAATCGGTCCGATATCATGATTATGAATATGATCGTGATCATGTCTTACCTATCCCCTACAAGGCAGATATGAAAGTCAGTGATGTTCTGGGAAGTCATATTGCAAAGGTATTACCATACTGTCCCTTTTCCAAGACTCTTAATCCACCCGAACCGGCCTATACACCCATCCTTCCATCATCAGCAGCAGCACCGGAGGAGGAGGAGAAGACGAAAATCCAAGATGAAGATGGTGAACCTCTTCCTTCATTGGAATATCGACTTTTGTGTCAAGGCGTATATCAGACTCCTCTAGTCGATCCTGATTTCCCCGAACGTCAACATTTGACGACCGATGAACTCGAATATGAATTATGGCTTGCTGTCAATAACTTTTTGATTCAAACTAGGACACCTGTGAGTCCGGTATTGTTGGGACTTCTTCCTACCCATCTTGATATTTGGCCCACTTCAACGACGACGGCGGCAGCGACACCAATGGCCAAGAATGAGACTGTTACAAGTGAATGTGAGATTTCTTCCATCCATACCAAACCACCATTTGCATTGAAACAAATTGTATCCGACTTGGCATCGATTGGTTCAGTCGATCATGATTTTGTACAGGTTTCACCGGAATATCCAGCCCATCGTCGACAACGACGACTGAGTTATTCCGCCGCACACCTATTGGAATCGAATTCCGATGTTGCAAATGAACTTCGACCGAAACTGTTAGCCATACCGACAACGAAACAACGTCTACGGATGGTATTGGAAAAATTTGATCAATGGCAGGAACGGAAATGGGGTGAATTTCAATAAGGATGGATTTCCTATCATCATTGTATATATATAAGGAAAGTTCTCTCTATTACTACTACTAAATTTTTTATGCCCCGCCAGAAAGAAATGTTTCTTCTGGTTCCCAAAAAGAAGAGAATGAGAGAGATTTTCTTTTCCTTAGCAGGAATTCTCATCTTCTTCCGCCAGATCATAAAGACTTTCACACCCGGATAGGAGGGTAATACCAGACATTTGTCGTTCCAGATAGAAATAATCAGCTCCATCAAAGGAGGATGCACTCCCAAATTCATGATCACCCATCGATAAAGAGGAGGAACCATGGTTCTTTGATAGATCCAAATCATCTGGTACCTTTGTTGGATGGATAGAATCTTTCGTCATTAATAATAATTTTTTCCCCCCCGATGCCGTCCGAGTCGGTAGAATAGGCCTCATATTCGGACGACGATTCGTAGTAGTATTGTTAGCCGGAGTCGCTCCCTCATCCTTCAAGGTATCGTATTCAATGTCATCATCCCAACCAACATCATCGTCGTCGTCGTCATCATCATCATCATCGTCGCCGATATGGGTAGGAAGTGTTTCCAAAGTTTCCAAAGCACGGGAACGTTCTGTCGAATTCTGAATCAAGACTTCATCACTATTGTGTAAGGTTTCATCTTCATCCTTTTCCTCCATCATTTCTTTCGAACATACTCTCGAATGTGTCGAATCGTACAAGAAACTAGGATGTGGTCCATCACGGAGACTCCCGTCTTCAAATTCATTACATTCTTCAAATCGGTAGGAGCACATCAAGTCTCCAATCTCTTCATGATTCCCATCATCAATTCCCACCACTGTCGTACTGCCATTACTACAACTACTACTGGTAGTAGAGAACTGAAAGGTAGTCGGGGTCCCCCTATTGCGGATGTTGTTGTTCTTGTTGTTGGATTGTTGGAGTCCATCACGACGAGTAGTAGCACCCTCCTCCAACTCCAATATTTCACGTCTTGCCTCACGAAGGTAGGATCTATCGGATGGTTCATCCGATTCAGCATCACCAAATTCAACTCCTGATTGTGAATCTTCTGATAAGAACATGGATGGAGGATTAAGGATTTTTACTTTCCTCATGGAATCCATCTTTCGGGTATGTTCCGAATCGATCCAAAAGTTTCCCGTGTCTATAGTAGCAGCGGTGGTAGTATCATGTTTGTCTCTGTCTAACGATGCAAGACTCCGTGATGACAATCCTCCTCCTCTTCCTCCAGTACGAGACAATCCTCTACCCGGGACGACGGGGGCAGCCTTTCCTGATGGTCGGGTCCGATTCCTCCAAGAAGAATCTCGTAGTAATGATCGATTGGGCAATGGTTCACCATTGTCATTCCCATCGTCTTCTCCTTCCAGAGTCTCTTCAGAAGAATCTACGATATCATTATCTTCCTCGTCATCTGGTTCGATGATCAACCGTCTCATACTCCTTGAGGTTGACATGAGAGAACGATTATCATCCTGTCTTTCTACGTCAGGTCCCTTTGGTTGTTGCTGCTCTTGTCGTAGGAAATGAGGAGGTGTGACCCAAAGTAGGGTCGGCGTCGATGGTTCCTTTTCATCTTGAATATCCTGTTTGAGTTCTCGAAGGAAGACAATGTTCGGAGGTTCATGATTTTCAGCGACACTAAATTCATCATTTTCCATGACACAATCATCTGCCTTCTCTCCCTCCTCAACACTCGAATCGTCAGCATATAGATGTCTGGAGGAACGACTAATCTCAGCATGCTTTTCCATATCCAGGGCACGACTTTTAACATTCTTTATAGCCAACATGGTGTTGGAACAAAAGGTCTTTCTTCCTAGGAATGATTACGGGTATACCTGCTGACCTTCTCGCTTGGGACTCGGTACCATACTGCTGTCACGGACAAACAACTACGGTATCGGTATGATACGGGACCAAACTAACTTAGAATACCAATGTAACAGTAACAGCAATTGATGCAGTAAAGGTAGGAATGAATCTGCCACGAATGCCGTTGTAGCCTGTGTAACGACCTTTGCACACTAGTAGTGAGGGAAAAAGGCACAACGATTGCGACCAAGACAGGGGGCATGTACCCGCAACATGTCGAGCTGTTGTGGCTGTCCGGCCTTCAGCTTCGGCGCTGTTAGTTCGCCAAAGCCTCTCCTTTTTCTCACTGTCAATCGTGCCACCGTTTTGAATCAATTATGGAAAGTGACTTCTTGGATGACCAAAGGGACGGCACGTTTGGTGTCGTAACAAAATCCGAGTGACGATTGACTAATGCGACCACTTCCAATTCAGACTTACCGCGTCGCTTTCATTCCCTACCGTTGATCGACTACCGGTAAACAGTCAAAGGAAGGAACAAAACGAAAACGAAAAGAGTGATGGGACATAATGTTCATCATCTTCGAAAAGATGTAGTTTTAGTTTTTGACTGCATTGTTTATCATATACGTGTTTCTTTCTGCCCCAGAAAAATGGGGGAACCCCTATATCAAGTTCACCTTTCGTTGCAGTGTGAAGACAATAGGATGAAGAGAAAAAACAAGGAGGATTGATTGACTGATCATTCTCCTTCCTATCGTTTCGTTTTGTTCTCCCTCACGCGAATGAATATTGGGCTTCACTTGCTACGAGGATGGACGCATGCATGCATGCATTCGAATGACCCTTCTTCAGATTATTCCCATCGCTTCGAGAGAAAAAGGTCCGCCTCCTCAGGTGACTTTTGTACACACCTTTCCTTTGATTAATGATCAAAGATGGATAAAGAAGTACGCGGTCAGCCTTTTGGTTTCCATGCGATTTGATGCTTTGTACAGGTAATATTGGAGAATAATGGAGGAACAAACCCGTTTTGTTGAGACGGGACGACGACCTCTGGGGGGTAGTAGTACCGGCATGTCATCTTCAATCGAGTAAAAAAAAACAAGAACCCCCACACCCCTTTTTTGCTATCCATATTTTACCAGTTGGTGTGATGACGAATCCAGTTCCATTCGTTTTCTTTCTGTTGTTGAAAAATAATTGCGTTCTGTGACTTGACAACAACAACCCCTGATTGATCATCGACGGCGACAATTGCGTCCACCCAAGAAGATAACATATCGATAAGGATTTTTCTTATTCTCTCCTTTTGTCATCCTGTCACATCTGGTATATTGTAGGGGGGGCTATCCCCACCAACTGTACTCTACGATCATTATGGCATCGTCAAAAAATTCTCTGTGCGTCGAAAGGTGTAGTCGGGTCCACTCCCGACCGCCCTCCTTGGGAACGACCCCAAAAAAAGGTTGAGATTCCCTCCGATATCCTTGTTGACTGGTCAAAATAGTTCTTCAAACCCCCACAAGTCTCGTTCGATGCCGTGTCAGGAATCACTTGGGAGAAAAGTTGCAGTATGTGTGGTCGTGTATTCGATGACAAGGGGGAGCGGCCCGGGACGGACAGGGATCTTCAACCATTCCGGTCATCATCATCAAACTCCTCAGTCTCCCTGGGAAGAATGCAATCATTACCACGCCAAGCCTTTTGGATTTCCTTTTCCATCCCTTCCGAGATCATTACGATTTGATGATCACTGTCAGTTGAAAGAAGAACGTCACAAATAGTTGTTCTTTCGGAGATGAAGATTCTTCCCTCTCCATGACCACACAAAATGAACCGACGTTGTTGGATATCGCCACGCTCGCCGGGATGTCTTGTTACAGAACGTGGAACCCCAAAACATCAAGGAATCCCCCAATCAAACGAAGGATTTTGGCTGACGTTGCAACCAATTTCGGACTCATTGGACTAATGAGTCACAACGGGAACTTTTCGACGTAGTAGCAAAACTTCCTTAGTCTGGCTCTAGATCATAGGCGGACCCTAGATCCCAAACTTTGTACGATACAAATCCATCTATCTAGTTCTTAACTTTTGATGTTTCTGATAGAAGTTGAGAAAGGGGCAAGACTCTTCAGTTACTTGGTGCCTTTCTTGAAGATAACAGTAATGTTTCTTTATCGGAAGACGATCGACGACCAGACGGAGCACCCCCCGACGTGGCTATTTTTCTCCCACCAATTTTGTCTCGCACCGGCTGTCGCGTGATAGAATCTGGATGGGACGGAATCCTGAGAGTAGACACCGAGTCTACCAGAGCCACACAAATCATCTTCGAACGGCTTCCTAGCCACTCTTTTTTCAACTTGGTCAACGTAGATCTTCGTAGAAGTTGTACGAACCTCCCGCGTGGAAGGTCCATGGAAGAAATGCGGTAAACCGATCCCATCTGGCATTCTGGTGACTCTCATAATCTCGGATCCATCCGTTGCCGCCACTTTCTTTTAGTCTTTAAACTACTACAAACATGGGTGAAAAGGAACATTTGTCTCTTGTCGTCTGCGGACACGTCGATGCTGGAAAGTCTACCACTTGTGGTCACTTGATCTTCAAGATGGGTGGTATCTCCGAGCGTGAGATGGCCAAGCTTCAGGCCATTGCCGAAGAGAAGGGTAAGTCCTCCTTCGGTTTTGCGTACTACCTTGATACGTGCAAGGAGGAACGTGAACGTGGTGTGACGATTCAGTGCAATACCAAGGAGTTCTTCACTGAAAAGTACCACTACACAATTGTGGATGCTCCCGGACACAAGGATTACATCAAGAACATGATTACCGGATCTGCCACCGCCGATGTCGGTATGCTTTTGGTCCCTGCCGAAAAGGGTGGTTTCGAAGCTGCCATTGCCAAGGCTGATCCTAAGCTCGGAGTTGAGGAAGGACAAACCCGCCAACATGCCCGTTTGCTCTACCTCCTTGGTGTTGACCAAATCATCGTCGGTGTCAACAAGATGGACTCTTGCGGATGGGACAAAGGTCGTTTCAACGAAATCAAGGATGAGTTCGTGAAGATGCTTCAACTCATCGGTTTCAAGCCCAAGAAGGTCCCCTTCATCCCATACTCTGGATTCAATGGAGACAACCTTGTCGAGAAGACTGACAAGGCCCCTTGGTACAAGGGATGGGAAGCCAACACTAACCCCAAGACCAAGATCACCGGTTTCACGATCGTTGATGCGCTCAACAACTTCATCACCCCGCCTGTCCGTGCCCCGAAGGCTCCTCTCCGTCTTCCCATCTCCAACATTTACAACATTAAGGGAGTTGGTATGATCATTGCCGGAACTGTCGAACAAGGAACTGCCCGCCCCGGAGATGTCATCGGTATTGTCCCCTCCGGACTCAAGGGAAAGAAGATCTTCTCTATCGAACAACACAAGAAGGTCCTCGAATCCGCCGGACCCGGAAACTCCGTTGGTATGTCCGTCAAGGGTATTGCCAAGGATGAGAAGGTCAGCCCTGGAGATATCATCTACCTTGAAAAGGAGGGTGAACTCAAGCCCATCAAGTCCTTCACTGCCTTGGTTGCCGTCCAAGAGCACCCTGGTGTCCTCAAGGCCGGATACTGCCCCATTATCTTCTCACGTACCGCCAAGGTCGCGTGCAGAATGACCAGGATTTTGTGGAAGCAATCGAAGAAGACTGGGGGTGCCAAGGTCGACAACCCTCCGGAACTCTCCCAGTACGAATCTGCCGAGGTCGAGTTCGAGCCCACTGCTCCTCTTTTCGTCGAGCCCTTTGAGAAGTGCGCTGCTCTTGGACGTATTGCTGTCATGGACTCCAATCGTTTGAAGATGCTTGGAAAGGTTCAGTCCGTCAGTTCTGCATAAGTTTTTTCTCTCTTATCGTGTAGGGAGAAACTAAATTTTATGTAAGCAATAGTTGATCTAAAAGGGGTCTTTAGTCTTTGCTTGGCAATTTCCATTTCGTCTCCCACGTTGATTTTCATGGAGTAGAGAAGTTCATAAGAGATGCTTCGTACCATCGAAGGTGTATTCCTCTGTTGTCCTCGTCCAATTTACTGTTAGTCCGAGGTGGCATCTATGTCGTCTCGTGCGTTTTGGATACGGTGTAACATGTCGTCGGGTCTAGGAATCCATGGATCCGATAGATTTGCTGCCTTGTATCATACAACAGTTGTAGAAAGAGCAAATTCTGCCTTGTATCATACAAAAGTTGTAGAAAGAGCAAATTCACAGACATCCTGTAACTCCCCCATGGTATCTTTTACTGTCAATACATATCCATGATCCTTTCTCGAACGCTCTAGACAGTACTATGGTGCGATTCTCCACACACGACGATCCAAGATCCAACCATTGGGGGTCCCGCTTCGAATCCCGGGCGGGACACATGGGCACATCATCATCGTCCTAGTACGTCTGCGTCACTGTCAGCATTTTCCTCCTTCTCATCACTGTCACAGCCTCTGTCATCACAAAATCACATCAGTCAATATATTTCCGAACAGTAAAAGGAGAAGTTATATTGTGTCCCCATTTCGAACCGATATCTGTATCACACCGACATCCAGACATTGAAAACAAAAAAAGGTTCATTTATCCGTACGCATACTATGAATCCCCGTTCATTGAGTGTCCTCTGGTGGTTCTTGATATCCACTACTTCGGTAACAACTGCCTTTGTTCCAGCAAGACTGGAATATAATGGCCTCGAAAGGACGAAAGCAACAACAACATCAACAATAACAACGGCACCAAAATCATTCCAGTCCTTCCATAAAGGGATCTCGTCAACGACACGATGGATGAGTGGAGATAGTCTGAATGGTGAGAAAGCCGACACTTCGTCCGCAACACCCCCATTGAAAGTTGCTGTAACGGGTGCAACCGGTCGGACAGGATCCTTAGTCGTCAATGAACTTTTATCTCGGGGTGTATCTGTCGTGGCTATGGTCCGAAGTTTAGACAAGGGAAAAGAAGTCTTTGATGTTGATCAAACAAAGATGAATATGATTCAAGTCGATCTGACATCTCAAAATCAAATTGAAAAGGCATTGGTAGGATGTGATGCTGTGATTTGGTGTGCAACTGGATTTTCAGATCCTCCTGAACCCAATTGGTTCGAAACGGTAAAAGGACTTTTCGGAATAACTGTCCCTCCAAAACCGAAACAAAGTATTGATGCAGTCGGTCTACCACTCATTGCGAATGCCATGTTGACGATGATGACTAATGAAGAAGATTCGAAGAAGACTACGATGAAGAATCTTCCCAAGGTCATCATGTTATCATCTGCCGGTGTGACACGACCCAGTTGGACAGATACGAAAAAAACGAAATTGGAAGGTTGTGCGGACATTCCTATCGTCCGATTAAATCCATTCGATATCTTAAATATCAAGGCAGCAAGTGAACAAAGTCTTCGAGAATCAGGTAAATGTTCTAATAATATGGGTGCCCCAGTTTGGTTTGACGACAAGTGATACACGTATTATTCATTTGTCGTTTACTCACTTCCTTCCATTTCTTGGATTGTTGCTTTGTTTGTCCTCCCGGTTGATTCCTTTCTTGATCTCTCTCGACATGAAGGCGTACCATATTGTATCGTCCGACCGACTGGATTGAATGATCAATGGCCATCCGGATCACGACCTATTTTGAGTCAAGGTGATGTCGCCGTTGGAAGGATCCATCGTCAAGATGTCGCTACCGTCCTTTGTGATGTATTGAATACTCCCCATGCTTGTCAAAAGACCTTTGAAGTCTTGACATTGGCTGGATATCCACCCGCTAGGACTTCGAGTAGTAGTGGAAGTGGTATTGAACTGGCATTACAACGGTTAGTATCGGATGATATCGGACCACTATCCGAACAGGAAGTGGAAGCAAATTTTAATGTCTTGCAACAATTATTACCTGGTGAAGTACAGAATGCTGCCATGTTAGCAATGGGTCAGACCTATGAACAACTTGATAATGGGACGACGGGAAGATTCGGTGAACGAGGACAGGAAAATGCCGAAGCGGCTATGGCATCCCAACCCGCAACGGCGAATGTCGTCTAGAGAAAACCATGATGAACATGGGATGACCCTTATCCCCATACATACTAGTTGATTGTTTTCTGTAAAACTGTAGGTACCGTAAGACTACCTGCACTGAAGAGACTAGTACAGAAACTAGAAACTAAAGCATGTTGAAAGTACATATCAATACCTCCTGGCTACAGCATCACAGTCACAGTCACTGTCATCTGCAAGATGATATGTACGTATCCATCGATCCTACAACGGCCGGTGACGTCATCGTCCAAACACTGATTTCATCATCAGGAATTGACACAGCTTGTCTTTTCTCCATTCCAAATCATATCTCCCTTTCCCTGCCAAACACCCCTTCACAACAAAAAGGCCCCCCTTTCGTGGAAGAGAAAATGTTTCGATTATTCACAACGGCTGTCGCGACCTTGTCAACACCCTTGGTCGCTGGGAGCAGTAGTAGTAGTAGTACTGTAGCAGCACGTCGCGCTATCGTAGCAGGAACGTCTCGTTATGGTCTTCTGGGAAGTCAGGGCCCGTCATGGATGACACTTCGAGGAGGATCTTCGGCATCATCAGGCAGTACTTCATCATCAACAACAACACAGGAATATGAGACATTAGATTCTCCAGCACCGGGGACACCCTTTCATTATGCCTTTCCAGTACATGATTTACAATTAGCAAAAGATTTTTATGGAAAGGTATTAGGATGTGTCGAGGGTCGGTCATCTGAAAAATGGCAAGATTATTCCTTACATGGACATCAAATTGTATGTCATTGGGTAGGGAATGAATATCGTTGTATCGATTATTATAATCCAGTCGATGGTGATGAGGTTCCTGTCCCCCATGCCGGATTAGCATTGACGGTAGAACAATTCCATGACTTGGCAGACCGTCTACGGACACAGGGGATACCCTTTATTATTGAACCGACACTCCGTTTTGAAGGACAACCAGGAGAACAATATACTATGTTCTTTAAGGATCCCTCTGGTAATAATTTGGAATTCAAGGCAATGACGAAAATGGAAAATTTATTTGCCAAGTATAATGTTGCTAACAAATAAAGATAACGAAAGATGGATAAGTGGCCTAGTCAAAAAAGACTATCGTAGAATGATCATCATTTGTTTCCCTCCTTCAATGTTCTGTCCAGTAGATGTTTTGTAGATGTCAATCACATGGTACGCTCCATTACGTCGAAGATTCCATAGGGTTGTCATTCACGGCAGGATCCGGAACATGGTCATCTGTAGTAGGAGCCCCTTGTCGAGCCTTATCTTCCAGTAGGATATTCAATTGTGTCCGATACATTTCACGGACATCAGCAATATCATCTCGTAGACCTTGTATCTCTAATACTAATTCTCGATTTTCTTCTGTCAATTCTTTCACCTTACTTTCAAAGAGAGGTAATTTTTCTTTGGCAATTCGTGATTCACTCAATTCTTCTACCAATGATTCTCGGACACGTTCCGATTCACGTAAATTTCGTTTCAAGGAATCCAATTCGACGGCATTCGCCTTTAGTTTCGATGTCAATTGATCTAATGCAGCAAAGCTACTACCACCGCCCGCAGCAGCGGCAAGATGATTCTCACCCTCCCCACGATCCATTGGATTTCCAAGGTCACTACTATCATCATCACCATCGGTATCCGAATCATCATCCAAACCGAGGGCTCCTGCTAAGATTTGGACTTGACCCTCCGCTTGACGCAATCGTTTAGGTTTCGATTCTCGACGGATCATATCGGTAGCCGTACCATTCGCCATCCTAGACGTTCCCATAATCATACCTGAAGTTTCCAATAATTGTTCGACTTGTTTTTCCAATAAGATTTTCTTATCACGATGCTCACGGAGTTCATTTTCCAGTTTGGTAATTTGACTTCGGTACCGTTCTTCACTATCGACGACGGTCTGAGTCATTTCACTCCGTACACGCATCACACCCTCATTCGCCAAACGTTCTACCTTGGTATAATCTTCTTCCCGCTTTGCGGCACGGATTTCCATATCTTCCAATTGTGTCTCCAGTTTCGATATTTTCGTCAATTGTTCCTCCATCGTCCGTTTACACTGTTTGAGATCTTGTTCATGATCAGACACCAAACGTTCAAGTCGTGAACATTTCGTCTTGAATTCTGACCGATCCTTACTCAATGTCTCATTCTGAATGACACTCTCTTCCAATTCAGTACGAAGACGAGTTTCTAAATCAGCCCAATTACTTGTCCGGACACGATTTTGACGTTCCATACTTTCCAGTTGGCGCAACAGCGGGGCTGTACTAGATTGGATGTCCATGGACAAAGCTATCGTACACGAGAGTATTCCATTGCAGGGGCAACCGAAAGTGAGGATGAACGCATCCATGACAAGGACATACACATGTGCTCCACGACGTCTTGTCTCGTACGTACCATCAGCCCTTCGGACAGCATCTTCCCATCGTTTGCGGATTTCCGATACTTCATGGCGTAGGGCATCTTCTCGGACAGCCGCCTCACGTTCAGCACTTCGAAGTTTCGTCTCTAAATCACTAATGACATCATTATGTTCTCGTCGAAGAGTCTTCGTTTCATGCTGGACCTCCTTCTGTGCCTCCCTCCGAGCTCGTTCTAACAATTCCTGCCATTCCTTCCCCTCTGCAACCAATTCCTTCACTTGCTGCTGGAGAGACAAAATCGTCGATGCCTTCATTTCTGCATCTGATCGTGCTGTCATCAAATCTTGTTCTAATTTGTTGGCCTGGGCCTCTCCCTTTCGAGCAGCTACCAATGATTCTTTCGTACTTTTCAACTCTTGTTCCAATTTGGAAATCTTCTCCAACCCACTATCCTTGGCATCCTGCTCAATCTCGAGCTGTTCCTTAAAGTTTCGACTTTCTACCTTGGCGGCTCGTACTGCCTGCTCCATCGCACTTTGTTTCTGTGCCAGCTTTGCACCCTCCTCGCGTAATGCTTGAATCAATTGGGCTTGTGATGCACTATCGGTTGCCACAGACGATTGTAGTATCTGCACCTTGGCTTCGGCTGCTTCACATCGTTCCTTGGCGCTCAGAATACGTCTCTTTGCTTCCTCCTTCGTCTCGATTACCTTCTGTTTAAGTTCCGTCTCCTGTTGATCCATCATCAGTTGAAGCTCTGTCAGTTGATTCGACTTGTTGCTAAGTTGGTTTTCTCGAAGTCTGAGTTGTTCCAATAGTTGTAGATATCGTGGGTCGGTTTCGATATCCCAAACAGGTTTCGATACCTCTGGTGCCGATGTAGGCTCGTCCAAAACTTGTGCCGGTGGTGGAGGCGACGACGACGACGACGGCATAGGCGAAGATTGCATCGGTGCTTCAGGTTCTACGTACTGGTTCGCAGGCGCCTGAATGTCCATAGGAGGAGGAATGTCCTTGATCGCTTCGGATGGATCCTCTGTCGAATCGTTGACAGTCTGATCCATCTCGGCAGCATCGGTACCAACCAAGTCCAAATCATCGCTCTCGTCGACCCAACCATTCGCACTAGCATCAAAGTCAGTCGTATCCACGTCGTCCTTACTACTATTCGTTGCTGCTACTGGTGGTTGTATTTGACCCGGTGATGATGATGAAGAAGAAGCTAGTGGAAATGACGAGAATATAGATGTCTTCCCGATAATTCCCTTTTCTTGGGTGGTTGGAATTTTCACCAATGATTCCGCCTGTTGAGCAAAGGCTTCTGCTGTATTCGCCAACGAACTGAACATACTACCGAATGTAGGTACGGGCTTTGTCGATGAAGAAACCACAACTTCCTCTCCCTTGGTGGTAATGGGAGGAGGTGTTGGTTCTGGTTCGACGTATGACTGGAACGTGGCTGATTCGACTGAATCATCCGTTTCAGCGATGAGATGATGACTTTCCTCATCCTTCACTTCCGTCGATGAAGGTATTGCCGTACCATTCATTCCTGTATCAGCATCTGTTACAGGAATCTCGTATGGTTTCGTAGTGGCTATTTCAGGAGATGATGTAGTTCCTGGAGTGTTTTCTCCACCAAGATCATCTTCGTCAAAGTCCATTTGTAGGTCATCTACGCCGCCATCCCATCCATTCTCAGTCGGATCTTCTTCTTTTCGATTTATCGGTTCCGTTGAGGATGATTCAACCGATATCGGTGGAACTGTTTCTTTTTCATCCGATGTAGATGCCTGTGTAGGAGGACTAACAGGCAGTTCAACCGGTTCGGTACTGTCATTCGGAATTTTTTTTTTCAGTTCGACCGGGATTTCCTCCTGCCTAGGTATTGGAGCTTCCTCCTCATCGTCAAAATCAAAATGATCATTCCATGTGTCATTAGAAACGGTTGGGGGCAGAATAGGATCCATGTCGACAGACGCTACCTTATCAGTCATTCCCAATAGATTCGAAGCAGAGGACGTCAGGGGTACACTTGGAGCAGTTGGATCAGCATCAATACCAACGGATTCATTGAGCTGTTTATCCAGATTCTCAGCCAACCCCTTGGCCTTTTCCAAGAAATTTCCCCACATGATGATTTGCTCGTGATGGAAGATATGTTTGGATCGCAAAACGAGGAGGAGGCCGTCTCAAATCCAAAATGTCCTTTTCTCTTGTCAACAACGCTCGCGACACTTTGTTCAGCTCTTTTCTCCTTTGGGGGGGGGGGGGGGGGGGGGGGACGCCCAGGACGGGGGGGAAGT
>Ga0194115_10005031_pt1 | contig 13915 bp, 10 predicted proteins | sample TA2MahsurfametaG_3_FD_148656 | JGI IMG/M metagenome (GOLD analysis project Ga0194115, IMG submission 148656) | Freshwater microbial communities from Lake Tanganyika, Tanzania - TA2015002 Mahale S4 surface | ecosystem: Environmental > Aquatic > Freshwater > Lake | place: Tanzania: Lake...
CAAATCACTCTGCTCCGTTTTAGTTGGAAGACCGGTAGATGGACCGCCACGTTGAATATTAATAATCAGCAGCGGAATCTCAAGCATCACCGCCAGACCCATGGCTTCCCCCTTCAATGCAATACCGGGGCCGCTTGAAGTAGTAATACCCAAAGCGCCACCATAAGAAGCTCCTATGGCAGAGGTGATCGCAGCAATCTCATCTTCGGCTTGAAAAGTGCGAACCCCAAAGTTTTTATACTTGGAAAGATCATGCAGGATATCAGAAGCAGGTGTAATTGGATAGGATCCCAAAAATAAAGGCAACCCGCTTTTTTGTGAAGCGGCAATTAAACCGAGTGAGAGTGCTTGGTTACCCATGATGGAGCGATAAGAACCTGGCTCCATTTTGGCACGCTCAACCGAATAAGTAGTAGTAAATGTTTCAGTAGTATCCCCGTAATTATAGCCGGCTTGAAGCACCGCTATATTACTATTCATGATATCGGGCTTTTTAGAAAACTTTTCTTTTATAAAATTGATGGTATTCTCCATTTCTCTCCCATACATCCAATACAAAAACCCAAGCACAAACATATTCTTTGCCCTATCCTTTTCTTTCATTCCTAGTGTAACATCCTTGAGCGCTTCACGCGTCATTTTTGTCACATCCATTTTGAATACTTCATAGTTGCTGAGACTTCCGTCATCCAATGGATTCACCCCTTCTGCATAATTAGCCAGTCGTAAATTCTTGGCATCAAAACCATCTGTATTGGCAATGATCTTACCGCCTTTCTTAAGCGCCTTGAGGTTTACTTTCAAGGCTGCTGCGTTCATAGCAACCAACACATCACAAGCATCACCAGGTGTAAATACACGATCGGAGGAAAAACGTAATTGGAATCCACTCACTCCGGGAAGTGTTCCCTGTGGAGCACGAATTTCAGCAGGGAAATCGGGGAATGTAGCTAAGTCAATACCTAATAACGCCGTGTTATTGGTAAACTGACTACCGGTCAGCTGCATACCATCTCCACTATCACCAGCAAATTTGATTACTACATCCTGCAGTATTTCCTGTTTACGGGCCATGGTTGTGATTTACGTTCCAACTATGAATTTAATAATTATTGACTCAAGTTAGCCGGATGACCTAACCATACTTTTTTACCTTGTATACGGCGTACAATAAATAGGATGCCTACAAAAATGAAAAAGAAGGGTCCGGCAAATCCCAACAAGGCAATATAACGGGTACCATAGAATTGCTCCATTGGACGACGTAACCGCTCGGCTATCAAATACATACCGGGTACCATAATCAAGGTTAGGAAAAACGAAAAGATCAACCCAAAGATGATAGTCCAACTGAGCGGTCCCCAGAATACCACGCTATCTCCGCCAAAGAAAATATTCGGGCGAAGATGCTGGAACAGCCCGGCAAAATCAATATTGAAGCCAACCGCTAAAGGCAATAATCCCAGAGTGGTTGCCAGTGCAGTGAGTAATACGGGTATAATACGAATTTTACCAGCTTGGATAGCAGCTTCGCGGGTGCGATATCCACGGGTGCGTAGTTCGTCCGTAAACTCAATCAAGAGGATACCATTTTTAATTACAATACCGGCCAGTCCAACCACTCCTACGCCCACCATGATAGTAGCCAGGGTGATGCCACTGAGTGCATAGCCAACAAATACACCAATTACAGAGAAGAAAATTTCGGTAATAACAATAAAAGGTTTACTCATACTGTTGAATTGTAATACCAGAATCAGAAAAATAATTCCGATAGCCATTAACAAGGCAGTGCCCAAGAAGGCTTGTGTTTCTTTTTCCTGCTCACTTTGTCCTTGTTGACGTATGGTAATATCAGGAGGTATGCTGGTGGTTGATTGGAACGCTTCAATCTTTTCTTTGAGTGCTGCATTGATTCCCGTAACCAAGGTGGGATCTTCCACACTACTTTGTAATTGAATGGTTCGACGAACATTTTTACGCTTGACGCCTCCGGCCGTATTGGTATATTCCACTGCTGCTACTGCACCTAAGGGTATTGATTTTACCTGCATCGTATTCATGTCCATAAACACAATACGCGTGTTTAATAAATCATCTACACTGGTACGACGATCCGCTTGATAACGAAGCTGTATTTTATATTCGTCCTCCCCATCCTTTATTTTACTTACTTCTTTACCAAATTGTGCAGTACGTAAGGCCATTCCAATTTGCGCGGTACTCACCCCTTCCATCATAGCCTTACTTCGGTCAACGTTTACAGTAATTTCAGGATTATTCAAATCCACATCTGCTTTCAAACTCTGAATACCATCTACACGGTTGGTATCAAGATATTGTAGCAGTTGCGTAGCCACTTTTGTAAGCTCGTCAAAATCATCTCCAGCAATTTCAATATTGACCGGAGGTTCTGTGGGCGGTCCATTAGTTTCCTTGTCTACCTCAACATCCACACCCGGAATCCCTTGCACTGCTTCACGTATAGCAGTTAAAAAGGGAGCAGAAGATTTTCCATGTCTTTTTTCAAATTCAACAAATGACACTTGAATCCGCCCTAAGTGCGGTTGAACGCTACTATTATTATCACGAGGATTATTGGCGCTAACAGCCACATTGCTGATTACGCTCTCTACAATACTGCCCTCCATGCCAGGTTGTTGATCTGCTAACGCAGTCATAACACGGTTCTCCAACACCCGTGTAACACTATCGGTGTATTCCACTGCAGTACCCACCGGTAACTTGGCATACACATAGACGAAATTGGGATCGCCACTGGGAAAGAAAGTCATTTTATTTCCACGAAGCATTAATAAAACAATCGATATGATGAAAAGTCCAAATAAAGAAGCAAATATTTTTACAGGACGTTTACCTATCAGTATCCAACGCAGTAATTTTTCATACCGATTCATGAGTATAGGAAGAGTGCTGTGCTGAAACTTCCAAATCAAATCTTGTAGGAAATACGCATGTAAGACCATCAGAATAGCCAGGAATAATAACAAATTAGCTGTTCCGATAAATCCAATGGCATGTAAAAGAATACCTGCTATTACAAACACCCAGAACCACTTCTGACGAAACACCATCGACTTTGGTTTTGCATCGTCCTTTACCTCAGGTTTCATAAAACTAACCGCAAATACTGGGTTGAAAATAAATGCGACTACTAGCGAAGCTGCCAATGTGAGAATCAACATCGTGGGCAGGTAAATCATAAACTTCCCGATAATTCCTTTCCAAAATAATAAGGGAAAGAAGGGTGCCAAAGTGGTTGCTGTACCAGCTAATACCGGAATAAATACTTCTCCGGCAGCCTCCTTAGCGCTTTTGATAATAGGAACCCTTCCATTATTGAAAATACGATGCGTATTTTCAATCACCACAATTGCATCGTCTACAATAATTCCAAGTCCAAACAATAGGGCAAATAACACAATGAAGTTGAGTGTTACACTTCCTCCTACAATGGCATCAGCAACCGGGAGAAACATAAAGGCTACAAATACACTCAGCGGAACACTCAAGGCCACAAAGAAGGCATTGGTAATTCCCATGAAAAACATCAGGATTAATAGTACCAGAATAAAGCCAATGATGATGGTATTAATTAATTCATTGAAGGATGTTTTTGTGCCTTTGCTTTGATCTCCGGTAAAATCTACTTTCAAATCCTGTGGTAATTCCTGCCTCTCACGCATTGCTGCAAGAATAGTTTTAACACCATCTGCTGTGGTAATCAAATTTTCTCCAGCTCGCTTTACAATATTGAGTGTTACCACATTCTTACCATTCAAGCGTGCAAAACTTTCATATTGCTTAACTGTATCCCGAATATCAGCAACATCGCGTAAGTAAACAGAAGCACCGCGCGCTGAACTTCTCACCACAATGGTTCCCATATCAGCCGCTTCGCGAAACTGTCCCTTGACACGTAAGGCCCTTTTCATATTACCCACATCCACCTGCCCACCAGTGATATCCATATTCTCTCGCACAATTGCATTCTCGATATCCATGAAGCTAACCTTAGCGGTGGTCATGCGGTAAGGATCTACATTTACTTGAATTTCCCGCTCTGGAGCTCCTACTATCTCTGCACGGCTTATCGATGGGAGTTCTTCTACCTTATCCCGGATCTTATCCGCGTACTCTTTTAATTTGATCGGATCAAAATCACCGCTGATATTCACAAACAAGATGGGCATTTCACTAAATGAAAATTCTTGTACATCCGGTTCACTAGTTAGATCAGTAGGCAAATCCTTGGTAGACTTATCAACTGCATCTTTTACTTTTTGTTTTGCAACCTCACTTTTTACATCCGTATCAAACTCAATTACAATGAGTGAGTAATCAGTTTGAGATGTACTGGTAATTTTATTAACCTTAGCACCGCTGATACCCTTTAATTGCTTTTCAATGGGCCGGGTTACTAAGTTTTCAATATCCTTGGGCGAATTACCAACATAAACAGTAGTAACTGATATGGTCGGAAAAACCACATCCGGAAATTGCTCCTTGGGTAGTGTAGTGAATTTGATATACCCAAAAAGAGAGATGAGGATAGCAATAATATAAATGGCCGTGCTATTATTAATAGCCCAACTGGTGGGACCAAACTCTTTGATCTTAGTGACAATCTTTTTCTGGAAACTTGACATGATTAATTTTTTGTAGTGGTTCGATTATTGAACAGCTTTTACAGATTGTCCATCATATACATTTTGGAAGCCGCGAGTAATCAATACCTGTCCTTGTGTTAATCCGGATTTGATTTCAATTTGACCTTCGTAAGCCTCGCCAGTGGTCACTACTTTTTTACGAGCAATCAAATTGTTTTTTATTTGCTCCACCACATACACATATCGGCCTTTCTCATCACGCTGCACTGTATTCAAAGGCACTACAATGGTGCTATCAATTTTGTAATCGAGTATACGCACATTAGCTGTTTGATTGGGTTTGTATGCGGGAGTCGAAGGAATGATTGCCTCGGCGTTGAAAGAACGAGTTACAGCGTTTATAGACTCTCCTACTACATCTAGTTTTGTAGTAAAGTTTTCTTTTCCGCTCTCCAATACGTTGACATCAATCAGCATTCCTTTCTTTACACGTCCAACATAATTTTCAGGAATATCGGTTACTACTTTCAAACTACTATTATTTACAATACGGATTCCCATACCCGGTGTAGCAGCTGCTTGTGGTGTATAGAGTTCGCCCACTTTTACATTCAACTCATCAATCACACCTGTGATTTCCGCTTTTACACTGGTCATATTTACCTGCTCTTGTGCCATCCCTACCTGTGCCTGTGCAGCGCGTAGCTGAGCAGCTAACGCTTCCACATCTGCTTTTGCATTGACCACACTTATTTCAGCACCAATATTTTGTTTCCACAAATTCTCATAGCGTTGTAAAATGGTCTGCGCCTGCTCCAATCTTGCCTTCAACATTCCTGTTTGTTGTTGCGCTGCTGTCAACTGTTGTCTAGCAACCGCATCATCCAACATCAATAAGGTCTGGCCTTTGCTTACTCGCTGCCCAAGTTTAACATAAACAGCTTTAACCACACCTCCCATACCAGCAGGTGCTACATAGGCCATACCCTCTGCCTCCACTCGACCTTGCAAGTCTATGTAGTGCGCAAAAGCACCTTTTTCTAAAGTATCTACTGATACTAAAAAAGCAGCACGTACAGTGCTAGGATCCGCTACTGCTAATTGCTGTTCCAATTCCTTAAGCGTATTATCCAAAACAGCTTTTTCCTTTTTTACTTCCTCGATTTTTTTTCGAAGCTGCGCAGCGTCTCCATTCTTTTTTGGCGAATCACCACAGGCTACTAATAAGGCCAGTGATAAAATGAAAAGAAATTTTGTCAATAGCGTATTCATAGTTTAATTTTAAATAATTTATAATTTACCCGTTGCTTTTAGCCAATCAATACGCGCAATGATGGCATCGGCCAGTGCAGTGGTGTAATTAGTTTGTGCAGCCTTCCATTCATTTTGCGCCAAATTGATTTCTGTTTGTGAACCCAACCCTAATTCATATTTTTTCTTAATCTGCTGGTATACATTTGCCGCAAGCGCTACGTTTTGTTGTAGAAAATCCATGCGGCTAATTGCCGATTGAAAATTATTTTTTGCACTGGCTACCTCGCTATCAATAGTGCGCTTGAGCCCTTCAATCTCATTACGCGTTTGTTCTAATTCAATTTTAGTCTGTATGATTTTAGAGCGGGTAACAAAACCATTGAAAAGGGGCATGGATAAACCCACACTCACATTTGAAATAGTAAACCAACGTTGATCTTGACTTAAAAAATTCCAGGTATTACGTTGTGCATTCTTTGCGTATACGCCATTCAGCGCCAACGTTGGAATTTGACTGAGCTTGTATCGACGAACATTATATTCACCCAATTTTCTACCTAGGTTAGCATATTGAAATTCCTTACGATCCTTATAGTCATACGCTTCAGATTCTAACATGCCATCTTTTATCATCGCGGGTGTCAATGAATCAGTTAAGATCAGCTGATCCGCAACCGGCATACCCATTAACACTTTTAATCCGTAAAAGCCATTAGAGACCATAGCAAGTGCCTTGTTCTTTTCTGTTTGCAAATTGGCGAGTTGAACAGCCACACGATCAATATCCAGTTTTTCACGAAACCCGTTTTGATAAAGCACTCGTGTATCGGCTAAATTTTTTTGTACAAATGCTATAGTAGAATCCAATAACTCCAATTGCGTACGGCTTACCACCAATTGATAGTAAATTTTCAATACGTTAGCCTTGATGATTTCGGCAGTTAATTCAGCATTTTTCCCTGCAAATTCCATAGCGACTCTGCGCGCTTGCAATCCCACAAATATCTGCCCGTCAAAAAGAATTTGATTCAAACTCACAGCTGCATTAGCACTATAACGAGTACCAAACTGCGCAGCAATAAATCCAAAATCTGCAGGCATGATAATAGGATTACCATTACCATCTTTGACACCTTTGTCAATGAGTACCTGGTAAGTAGCCGGTGAAATAAAATTGGGAATTACCTGTGTTGCCACATTTGGATTGGCAGTAGTGCTGAGGCTTCCGTTCACATGCGGAAAGGCAGCAGACGTGATCTGACGGTTAGTTTCTTGCTGCAATTGAGTCCCTAATAATGCGTTTTTCACCTGCACATTATTCTTGATTGCATATTCAACAGCCTTTTGTGCAGTCAATGCATGTGCTGTAACTCGAAGCGTATCTACTGCCTGCACCTGTGTGGCACCCAGCACCAACAGTAACATAACCAAAATTGATTTTGATTGATTCTTCTTCATTTATTTTTTCTTTTTTGCTGGTAATTCTGAATTAGCTCATGTCCTTTCACTGTAGCTAATCCGTATGTAAAATTTTCTGCAATTAACTGTGCCGTCTCTGCCATATTGAACTGCGTGGGCGGATATACATTAATATCAAAAGGAATCATCATTGATTGCAAGCGATATCGACTAATAACCTCTAATTGAATATTATCACGGTACAATCCTTCGCGGATACCGCGCTGAATATTGCAACGAATAAAATCTAGTAAGAATTGATTTTTATATTCATTGAATTCCTGAAATCCCAATGGATGATACTTCTGAAGATCAAATAAAACCATCGGATTCATATTTCTAAAATCTTCCATGACCCGTTCCATGATCAGAAAAATTTCATGGATAGCGTCTGTAGCCTCCGCTGAAATTTGTTCGCATTGCTCAAGAACCAGGTTGGTGTGACGTTTAACCACCTCAACCACCAATTGGTCTTTGTCCGCAAAATATTGGTAGAGCGTTTTTTTGCTCATCCCCAATGCTTCAGCCATATTTTCCATGGAAACGGAACGAATGCCAAAACGCATGTAGAGCTCTTCGGCTTTTTCTGCTATTCGGTTTTTGGGTTCCATAAGTTGATTTTGGGTCGCAAAACTATGGAAACCGTAATCGTTTTCAAAGTTTCTTTTGTAAAAATCCCAGGAATTTTGCCCAAAAACAGGGGGCAGAGGGGCTTGAATTGTAGTAATTTAGTCTCAAATACGCCTTATGGACCCCAAGAGACCTTTTCGGAACCCCTTTAAACGGGTGGCTGGCTACTTTATACAGGGGCTGGTTATTTTGGCACCCATTGCCATAACGGGGTATGCCCTCTACTGGTTATTTGAAAAAGTGGACAGTATTCTGCGTCCCTACCTGAATGTACCAGGCCTGGGATTCTTATTAATAATATCAGGAGTAATTCTGGTGGGTTGGGTCAGCTCCAATTTTTTAATGGGGGGCGTGCTACAACTTTTTGATCAATGGTTAGAACGAACCCCGGGTGTCAAATTAATTTATACCTCTACCCGAGATTTTTTTGAAGCGTTTGCTGGGAATAAGCGAAAATTTAATCGTGCTGTTCTTGCTAATGTGTTTGGCCCAGATGTTTGGATAGTTGGCTTTATAACCGACGAGGAAATGGAGAAGTTTGAATTGGGAAGCGACAAAGTGGCTGTCTATGTTCCGCAGGGATACAATTTTGCAGGGCAACTTTATATTTTGCCACGAGAAAAAGTTAGAAAAATAGATAAGATCACTTCGGGTGAAGCAATGAAATACGCGGTAACTGGTGGTGTGGTAGACCTGGATGCTGAAAGTTCCCCCCAGGCATAGTTACTCCCAAAAAGAGTTTATCCCACAACTAGATTTTTCTAAAACTGACATTATGTTTCGCTGGATAATAATTCCAGCCTGTCTGTTTATTCCTTTGACAGGATGGAGCTGGGGTTTTTATGCCCATAAAAAAATAAACCGAATTGCTGTTTTTTTATTGCCTCCGGAGATGCTGGTGCTTTATAAAAAATACTTGGTATTTATAAAAGAGCATGCAGTTGATCCAGATAAAAGAAGGTACTTGGTCAAAGAGGAAGGCCCCAGACATTATATAGACCTGGACCAATATGGTCCGGCTCCGTATCTGTCATTGCCTCGCAGTTGGACGCAAGCTGTGGCAGTCTGGGGGGAGGATAGCTTAAACAAGTACGGGATTGTCCCTTGGTGGATAGAATCCATGCTTTACCGATTGACTTCTGCTTTTATGAAACAAGATCTCTTTTCAATCTTAAAACTATCGGCCGAACTAGGACATTATATTTCGAATGCGCATGTTCCACTCCATGCTTGTAGCAATCATAATGGGCAAAAAACAGGGCAACGAGGTATTCACGGTTTTTGGGAGAGTAGAATTCCTGAGCTACTTGCCGAATCTGATTGGGATTTCATGGTAGGAAAAGCAAATTGGATTGCTGATCCCTTATCATTTATTTGGGAGCGCATTTTGCAAAGTGCAGCTGCTGCTGACACGGTATTACGAACCGAGAAATGGTTGGCATAAAAATTTCCAAAAGAGCAACAGTATAGTTTTGAAGAACGAAATGGTATACTTGTTAAGCAGTACGCACGTTCCTATGCGCTTGCCTATAACCGACTACTACGCGGTATGATAGAAAGAAGAATGCAAGAATCCATGAGAGCCGTGGCCTCCTTTTGGATAACGGCTTGGGTACAAGCCGGCCAACCCTCTTTATTCCTGTTAGCAGAAAAAGAATTTACCACAGCGGAAAAAGCTGCTTTTGATTTACTGCAACAAGGATGGAACAAGAACAGGTTGGCTTACATTTGCCCAGATGAAACTCCATAATTTCAATGCTGGTCCTTCCATACTTCCTAAAAAAGTTTTAGAGGAGGCGAGCCACGCACTTTTAGATTTCAATGGATCGGGTCTTTCCATTTTAGAAATTGGGCATCGGACTCCCCTTTTTACTCCCGTGATGGAAGAAGCAAGAGTCTTAGTGAAAGAATTAATGCAACTGGATGAAGCGCATGAAGTTCTCTTTCTGCATGGTGGCGCTACGCTTCAATTTGTACAAGTACCCATGAATTTATTAGGCACTAATCAAGTTGCTAATTACACAGAAACAGGAACTTGGTCAGTGAAAGCAATCAAAGAGGCAGCTTGCTTCGGGAATATTCACGTTGCTGGTTCGTCCTTACATACCGGGCATACCACCATCCCTAAAAAATTAGACTTAAATACCGCAGGCGTCTATCTGCATTTGACCTCCAATGAAACCATTACTGGTACGCAGTGGCAGACTTTTCCAGCTAATTGTGGAATGCCATTGGTGGCAGACATGAGTAGTGATATCATGAGTCGTGTACTTGACTTCAATCAATTTGATTTAATCTATGCAGGCGCACAAAAAAATATTGGACCGGCGGGTGTTTCACTGGTAGTTGTAAATAAAAATTGCCTTGGGAAAATTGATCGGCCCCTACCTGCTTTTATGGATTACCGTTTGCATATTAAAGAAGCGAGCATGCTAAACACTCCTCCTGTGTTTGCCGTGTACGTAACCCTACTCACACTACGTTGGTTAAAAGCACAAGGCGGTGTCTCCACAATTGAACAAAAAAATAAAGCAAAAGCTAAACTATTTTACGATACATTGGACGCTTTACCCCTTTTTCATGGGCCAGTGGCAAATGAGGATCGTAGTATGATGAACGCGGTATTTTTAGTGCAAGATCCAAAATTGGAAAAAGAATTTTTGACAGCGGCAGAACAAGAAGGCCTGGTGGGGATAAAAGGACACCGCAGCGTGGGAGGTTTCCGCGTTTCACTATATAACGCATTACCGATTGAATCTGTGCAAGCAATAACATCGTTTATGCGAACGTTCGCAACTAAAAAAGGATAGCGTGTCTCGTATTCAACCCTTCAAGGCACTTCGCCCTACAGCGACTCATGCAGCACAAGTAGCCTCCAGACCGTATGACGTGTTAAACAGTGAGGAAGCACGTGAAGAAGCAAGGGGAAATTCTCTTTCCTTTTTACAAGTGACCAAATCAGAGATTCATTTAGACCCGTCTATAGATATACATAGTCAGACGGTTTATGATAAAGCAGCAGAGAATCTAAATCGCTTGCAACAAGAGGGGATTTTGATACAAGAAGAAACGGCTTGTTATTATATATATACGTTAGTGATGAACGGACGCAGTCAAACGGGATTAGTCTGTGTTTCTGCCGTAGATGATTATGAACATGACTTTATTAAAAAACACGAGTTCACCCGTCCTGAGAAAGAAAAAGACAGGATTGACCACATGCGTACGACACGCGCGCAAACAGGAAACGTTTTTTTAGCCTATCGGGATGTGGATGCCATGAATCAATGTATTGAAAATTGGCGCAATACACATACTCCTCTTTTTGATTTTACAGCTAACGATGGTATTCAACACACTATTTGGTGTGTGAATGACGCAAACACGGTGCAACTGATCACCTCATTATTTGCAACGCAGGTTCCCTGCACCTATATTGCGGATGGTCATCACCGCGCCGCCTCTGCAGCCAAAGTAGCTATCGCACTAGCAGATAGTAAAGATGCCCGTTTTTTTCTAACCACCATCTTTCCTGCCAGTCAACTAGCAATATTAGATTACAACCGTGTTATTAAAGACCTGAATGGACTTAGTGCTGATACATTAGTTTCCCTTCTGGAAAAAGATTTTACAATTTCACCGTCCGCTAATGCAGTAAGACCTGCTCGCTTACATCAGTTTGGTATGTATCTCGAGGGAAAATGGTATAAGTTGGAAATAAAGGCAGGTAACTATAGAACGGATCCCATTGGCGTGTTAGACATTACAATTTTTACAAAATTAATTTTAGAGAAACACTTGGGCATTGAAGATCAACGAACAGATAAACGGATTGATTTTGTAGGGGGTATTCGAGGATTAGCTGAATTAGAAAAAAGGGTGAATACCGGAGAGATGAATATTGCTTTTAGTTTTTACCCAGTTAGCATCGAACAATTATTTGCCATTGCTGATAGCGGAAATGTGATGCCCCCTAAAAGTACTTGGTTTGAACCAAAGCTTCGTGATGGACTATTAATCCATTTGATTTAAGTAGTAAGAAATATGAGGAAGCCGCTTTATTTGCTCAGTTTGTTATGTATGATTGGGTTAAATGGCTTGTCACAATCCTCAATCAAACAATTACAACAAACTGCACGTGACTACAATAACAGAGGAGATCATGCAAACGCCGTGATTGTACTTCGTCAGGGACTACGTGATTTTCCTAAGGCATTAGAATTAGAAAAAGACCTGGTTCTTTCTCTAACCTTACAACGCGAATATACCGGCGCTAAGACCTTAGCAGTAGCACTCACACAGCGAGCAGATGCAGATGTGGCTTGTTATCAACTAGCAGGCAATGTACTCAAAGCACTAGAAGAAGTAAAGGACTGTGAGCAGTTATATCAAAGAGGAATAAAAAAATTTCCTGCCAGTGGCCCTCTATTTAGTGAATGGGGCGAACTGCGTTCTTCCAACAAAGATGGAAGAGCGATTATTTGTTGGGAAGATGGGATTCAAGTTGATCCCTCCTATGCGGGCAACTACTATAATGCGGCCTTACATTATTCAAAAAATAATGAACCGGTATGGGCTTTACTATATGCAGAGATATATATTAATATGGAAAGCCGTAGTGATCGTACACGCAACATGAAAAAAATTCTTTTTGAACAATATCAGGAACTACTCACCAAACAAGCCTACCAATCAGGAAAAAAAACCGATGGATTTACACAACAAGTATTTCAGCTGCTTGATAGCGCATTCGGACCAGCCCGGCAAGGATTAAACCGGGAGACCTTAACAATGATCAGAACAAGATTTGTTTTGGATTGGTTTACTAAAAACGGATCAGCTTATCCATTTAAACTTTTTGAACACCAGCGACAATTATTACAATCCGGTCTATTTGAAGCCTATGACCAATGGCTTTTTGCAGAGGGTATTGATCCCGAAGGATTTACACAATGGTCTCAGCAACATACTGCCCTATATGTCCGCCTAAGGGAATTTTTGTTCAACCGTGTGTTTAAAATTCCTCGAGGACAATACTACAGAAATCGATGAATACGAAAATTTCATAAATTGTTAGCTTAACGATTTGTTATGAGCCAAGCTACCCGCCTGTTTGACTGTCTTGCCATTAATGTAAAAGAAAACCCGTTGGAGGACATGCTAGCTGCCAAAGAAGGCGGCCAGTGGAAAAAGTATAGCACAGCCACCGTAAAAGAAACAGTGGATAAACTAAGTGCAGGATTGCAATCGATTGGAGTGGGTTGTGGAGATATGAGTCCTGAAGGAAGAGATAAGGTAGCTATACTTTCTAAAAATAGGCCCGAGTGGATTATGTTAGATCTTGCCGTACAACAAATTGGCGCCATTCTAACTCCCCTCTATCCTACTATTAATGTAAACGAACTTGAATTTGTATTAACTGATGCACAAGCCAAAGTAGTTTTTGTTAATGACCAGGATCTCTACCTGAAAGTAATAAGTCTAAAAGACCGGTTGCCCCATTTAAAATTTATTTACACATTTGAACATGTAGCCAACGCAGCCCATTGGAAAGAATTACTACAAGCTGCCACTCCATCTTTAGTTGCATCAATCCCTGCAATCAGTGAAAGAATTGGGGGCCAAGATTTGGCAACTATTATTTATACATCCGGAACTACTGGTACTCCTAAAGGGGTGATGCTTTCACATAGTAATGTTATGTCAAACGTGAAGTCCTCCTTGCCCTGCTTCCCCCCCGGAGAGAACATGCGAGCTCTCAGTTTTCTGCCACTCAATCATATTCTCGAACGTATGGTAACGTATCTATACCTCTTTAAAGGAACAGCTATCTACTATGCAGAGAGTATGGATACGATTGGCGATAACTTAAAAGAAGTAAAACCGCATTTATTTACAACGGTTCCCCGCCTTTTGGAAAAAGTATATGATAAGATTATGCT
>Ga0194115_10005037_pt1 | contig 13904 bp, 9 predicted proteins | sample TA2MahsurfametaG_3_FD_148656 | JGI IMG/M metagenome (GOLD analysis project Ga0194115, IMG submission 148656) | Freshwater microbial communities from Lake Tanganyika, Tanzania - TA2015002 Mahale S4 surface | ecosystem: Environmental > Aquatic > Freshwater > Lake | place: Tanzania: Lake Tanganyika...
CGTATCTTGTAGGGGGTCAGTGGCTCGTAGATGATAAAAAAGCAGCACCTGCCCCGATCCCTGCTCCTGCTCCTGCCCCCGTTTCTCGCGCTCCTGTAGAGACTGTCGAGACTATTGAGACTATTGAAAAGGCCCCCGCAGCACCTGATGTAACTCGCGGCGCAGAGATGCGCGCATATACGCCGTCGTTGTGGGAAAAAATTCAGGGGCTGTTCCCTGATAACAAAGCACGAGCAATGAACGAGCTTGCTGCTCGTCGTGTGGCGCAGCAACGTGGAATCCCTGTCAGCCAAGCTTATCGTGAAGCTGGGTTCGAGCGCCCGTTGTTTAACCCAGAAGGCCGAGAGCCAGTACGCGCAACCGCCGAAGCTGCGCCCATCATAGCTGAGCAGCTTAAGAAAGTACCGGCAGGTGTAGTCGAGACTGCACTGCGCACCGTGCGCGGCGGCAACTTAAACGCTGTAGATGAGTCTTGGGTCGATCAAACGATCGCTGCGATGTCTGAGGACGAGAAGCAGTACGACAAAAACTACGAAGACCTTAATGGTTTAGGTAAGTCGCTCGGCTTTAGCATAGTGTCTATGGTGGCGTCCGCTGTCGCAGGTGCAGCTGGGTCGGCTACTCCTCTTGGCCCCGTAGGCGGTGTCGCCGCAGGTATGGGCACTTCTGGCACAGTTGCGTACCGAGCCAGTAAAGACGAATTCCTTGAGCGCGTACGCGCCAACCTAAACAAAGAATCTAAGCGTTTGTATGGCCGCCCGTTGACCAAAGACGAATGGAGTGCGGCGCAAGAGAAGTTTGATTCTGCAGCCAGTCAGTACGGTGCTTGGGAAGCTATTCCCGAAGCCGTAAGCAATGCCATCTTCCTTAAAGCGTTTGCCAAGCCTGCACTTGCGGCTAAACAGTCACGCATTAAAGCGCTGACGGAAAAAGCCATTGCGGTTACCACTGAAAATGTTTCGGAAACTTCTACTCAGCTTGGACAACGCTCCGCTGAGTTGCAGGCTGGGCTAAGCACGGAAGAGCTAGATATTGCTCAAGCATTCCGCAATCAGTTCCTTCAGACGCTCGCCGTTACAGGGATTATGGGTGGAGGCATGAAGGGCATGCAGCTTGCCACTCAGTTTTACAACGATCAGGTGCTGCCCCGAGTAGACCCTGGTTCTGCGCTAGCCAAGGCCATCAAAGCCGACTTGGATGCAATCGGCTACACCCCAGCTGCGCTGCGCTCCGCTTCATCTACGCAAGTAGAGTCGATACTCCCCCCGAAAATTGTGCGTCGTGCGGCCAAGCCGGTTGTTACCACGCCGCCCGAAGAACCGCCTGAAGCACGTGCCGAGCGCATCGAGCCAACCTTTGAAGAAGCACCACGTGCCGCACCTGCTGAGCGGGTAGAACCCACACTGGGGGCCGAAGCTATTCCTGTTACGCCGGAGCCTGAAGGTCGGATTGAGCCGACTCTTGAGCGTGCGCCAGAAGCACCTGTTGCACCGGAGTTGCCGACTGAGCCGCAAACGGCTTCCATAGAAGCGCGTGCTGAACAACTCAAAGCTACGTTGCCTTTCCTCAGTGATGCTGAGGCGATGGAGATTGCCAAGACGCGTGAAGCTCGTGCACAAATACGGGAAGAGCAGCGCGGTGCCATTGAGCCGCCTATATTTAATCAACCAAAACCCGACTCGCCGCAGGAGGCTCGGCTTCAGGAACTATTTAACGATGCTCTAGCCAAAGGTATGCCGCCTGAGCAAGCAGTAGGCATAGCTCAACAACAGTTTGCGCTTGAACAACAAGAGGCGCAAGGAGAAACTCGTGCTGAAAGACCTGTCAGTCGGCCAAGTAGAGAAGGCGTTAGCGTGGCTGGCGTCCCCCCTGCCGGAACCGCCACCGAAGGAGTTGGAGGAACTGAACGAACTGGAGTGGTTTCTCCTACGCCGGATGCTGGACAGCTTGCTAGCAGAGAAGGACAGCAACCCGGTGCAGTAATTGAAGAAGCCCCTGCCCCTGCTCCTGCTCCTGCTCCGGCTCCTGCCCCCGCAGTCCCAAAGACGCAAGAAGAAATATTAGCTGCTGCAACAGACGCTGAGCTTGCAAACGCGCTGACTCAGTACGGTGGGTCAGAGGTAGGTCGTCTAGCACCGGAGCTAATCCAAGGAGAAATAGCGAAGCGAGAAGCCGCCGCTGCTGAAACCACAGCCGCTGAAACCACTGCCCTCGCTCCCGCTGAAACTCTGCCCAAAGGCAAGCGTGGTCGGCCTAAAGCTGAACTCACTTCCGAAGAGCAGGCGCTGAAAAAAGCGCAGCGCGGGCAAAGAAGTGTTGAGCTTACTAAAGCCGACCGACAAGCTAAACGCGCGCTGAAGACGATTGAAGACACAATCAAGCCACTCGATAAGGATAAGTTTGGCTCGGCTGAAGCTATGGTCGAAGCTGTAAACGACCAGACGGCTAAGCGACGTGAAGCGATCAAATCTTTGCTTCAGCTTGAAAAGCAGTTTAAAGGGACTGCCCTTGGCAACCGTGTCAAGATTTCCTTACAAGAGCTAGGCCCGCTGCAACAGAAAGAAACTGCCGACCTTCGCAAAGGGATGGAGGCTGTAAGCGGCGTTAAGAAATCGGTGTTTAAAGAAGGCGTTGCCCCGGTCAATAAATCGCTGTCTACCGCCAAGAACGCTAATCAAGCGCTGACCGCAATCATCAACAACGGTTCACCGTTCCAACGGCTTGTAGCTCAAAGGCTACGCGGACTGCTCAACAACACTCGGTTCGTGGTAATTGAGAAAGGCGATCCGCTGCCGGAAGAGTTAAAGCCATATGTACGTGACTGGAACCGTGCCAACGGCATGTTTATGGAACCGCTCAACGCTATTTATGTGCGTGGAGCTAGTTTTGGTTTTACGCAGGGCGTTAATAACGTCACGGCTTTGCACGAATTACTGCATGCTGCCACCGTACGTAAAATAGTAGTAGGCATCAACAAGTATGCTACGGACTCGCAACAGTATCAACAATTACAAAAATTTATTGCTGATCTGGTCGTTACGTCCAACATTGCCAAGAATGTGTACGAGCGTCGTTTAGCAGCCGGTAATGTGCCTGATGCGGTGCGGCGTCTGGTTGAGCGCACTGACGGAGATGTGTTAAACGACCCGACTGAGTTCTTGACGTACGGTATGTCCGACCCGGACTTCCAGTTGTTCCTGATGCGCGTGCCTGGGCGCCTAAAAGACGAAACAGCGTTCAGCAAATTTGTTCGCTCAATCATGAAGTTGTTTGGTATCGGACCGAAGGACTACAGCGCATTCAGCGACTTGGTAAATGTCACTGACCGTATCTTGTCCGAGCGCGTAAGCCCTGACACTAAAGTCACAATATCCGAGCCGTTCCTTCAGCGCGACGAAAAGCTCGCCGAGCAGGAAGGTATTCGTTCGGCTAAAGAGCTTGACAAGAAAGCCAAAATGGCTATCGAGGGCTTGCGCAGGTCTAAGACTTCTGATCTCCACAAGAACATGGGCGCCTTGCAGAAGATTCGGGATCAGAACCCGGTCAACAAGGCGCTGGATGTCATCTACAGCAAGGCTGACTACGCAACTACACAAGTGCTGGCCGATGCGCCTTCGTTTGATTTCATCGCGCGCTGGACTGAAAAAGAGCTGCCGATGGTCAAGGACGCCTACGAGGTCGTGCAAAAAATTGTCGGCCATACGCACGAGCTTCGAGAGACTGCGGTTAGCCAAGTGCAGATGCTCGACCGCGACTTCAAGAAAAACAAGGCTCTTGAAGATAAGTTAAACGGTGTTCTGTACACCTCTACTGTTGCGGAGATCGACCCTTCTAACCCCCGTGCGCTTGAGCGCGATCCCGAACTGACTCGGATGTACGAAGACCTTGGCGATGACGGCAAAGCTGCTTATCGCCGAGTAGTTGACTATCACGAAGGTCTTCGTGACTATCAAGAGTACCTTTTGGACAAGATTATCAAGGACTTGCCCGGCTTGGATGAAGACACCAAGCGCAACATGCTCACGCAAATCTACAAGAAGTTCCAAGAGGAGCGTCGCATTGAGCCGTACATCCCGCTTGTGCGCGATACGGGCGACTTCTGGCTGGCTGTTGGCGAAGGTGACAACACGCAGATATATGTGTACGAGACTCGCGAGCAGCGGCAGGAAGATGCTGAGCGTATTGCGCAGGAGCAGTATCTCGGTAAACCTGTTGACGAACTAAAGAGGACTAAAGACTTTGCCATGATCAACGAAGCTAGCGAGCTTCGTAGTCGGGTAGACATCAAGGGTTCGCTGCTGTCGCAGTTGTTCAACGCCATCGACGCCCGCGTGTCTGAAGCGGCCGGGCAGGACACAAAACTAGCTGAAGCCAACCAGCAGCTGAAGAACGACCTGTTTGATATTTGGTTAGCGGCTATGCCCGAGCAGGCATTCCGCAAGCAGTTTGTGCACCGTAAAGGACGTGCAGGCTATCGCCCCGACATTAAACGCAATATCGCAACGCATATTGCTCGCGTAGCTCCCGCACTTTCTAGGTTGCGTTATGGCCAAGAGCTTCGTAGCGAACAAATACGACTGCGCGAAGCCGTGCTCGTACGCGAAGAGTTGACCCCCTTCAAGAAGTCGGTTGATGCGCGGATTAATGCGGTTCTGAACCCACAAGCGCAAACTGGGTTCTGGGATTCTTTCGCTGGCGCAGCGAACAAGCTGACTTACCTTACGTACCTGACAGGTGTAGCCACGGCTTTCTTGCAGCCGATGTCAATTTACGTCTCTGCTCTGCCTATTCTGATTGCCAACCACAACGCTAACCCAGTGCGTGTGGCCAAGGAACTCGGCAAGATGGTTGCGTACATGAAGCAGTACAGCATCATCAAAGAATTGCCGGACGGAGACATTAAGTACACCGCGCCGACTCTGGCGAACAACAAGACGCTGCCTGAAGATGAGCGTCGCGCTATCCGTGCGATGGTGTCGATGAACGTGTCGCAGCAGACGTACTCGGGTTTTCTGTGGGACGCAGCCAAGGGGCTGGATGACGACATCGTTAAAGGCAAAGGCGCAAAAGCTGCCGATCTCGTGTTCAATGCGCTGCTGCGCAACACCGAGCGTCTGACTCGTGAGGTTGTCTATCTTGCAGCGTACCGACTCGGTCGGCAGCGTGGGCTGTCAGAGCAAGACGCCATCATGCAGGCGGCTTCGGACGTGAAAGAGTCCTTGGGCGACTACGACACGATGAACCGCCCGACATGGATGCAAGGGCCGTTTGGCCGCGTGGTCTTCTCAATGAAGATGTATCCGGTCGTTGTTACTCAGCAGTTGTTTGGCAACATGTACCGAATGATTCCCATCTTAAACAAAGAGGGGAAGAAGCAAGCGCTTATTAAGTTCAGCGGAATCATGATGACGACGGCAACACTTGCTGGTATCTACAACATGCCGTTTGCCGACTTGATTATTACGATGTTGACTAAGTTCTTGGAGGACCAAGACGACGATGACTTGCCAGACGAACTTAAAGACAAAAACCCCGTACTGTGGTTCAAGACGGTGTGGATGCCTAACAAGCTTGGCGAGTTCAGCATTGGTGGTGTACCGCTTGACGAGATCATTGGTGAGGGTCCGCTGACTGCACTGACTGGCCGCGCTGTAGGCCAGCGAATTGGCCTGAACGATCTGTGGTTCCGTGACGGTAAGCCTAGTCCTGACCTTGCGACTGCGGCACAGTCGTTCATGCTTAGCTTCTTTCCATTCGCCAGCTACAGTACATCTGTGTTGAAGGCGGTCGAGGACTTCATGATCGGCGACTATCAGAAAGCTATGGAGCGTTCCGTGCCGCTGGCCACTGCACGCAACTTCTTGGTTGCTAGCCGAATCAGTAAAGAAGGTTTCGAGACTCCCAAGGGCACGCTTGTCGCCCCTGAAGATGTCAGCACGGCTGATATTGTTTGGCAAGGAATGGGCTTTTCCCCCGCTGACGTAGCGGCTGCACGAGAGACTTCGTTCAAGCTGACGGGCGAAGAACAGAAGATCATCAACCAGCGCAATCAGATCATTAAGAAACTAAAGTTTGCGCATCGCAAGGTAGAGAAGGACCCTGAAGCGTATATCAGCGTACTCACTAAAGACATACCCAAGTTCAACGCTAAGAACCCTGAATATCGGTTTGACGCAGGCCAGATATACGACATATTACTAGGGCAGGCTGAACAACGAGCGGGCTCCCGTGCGGGAATTTCTGTCACCGAGAAGAACGCTCGCTTGATTGGAGAGTCGGTCACGAACATTGAGCGACGTTTAGAGCGTAGGCAAGAGAAATAAAAAAGCCCCGGCGCGATGCCGGGGCTGAAAGTTGGAAGGAGCTAACTTCCGTAAGGAGAAAGCACAGCAACTGTGCAGGCGAAGTGTAGCCTTAAACGCGCCACACCCGCAACCCCTTTACGCCGTCAACCACTACGAGCTTGTAGACGAACTGCATGCCGAGCCGCTCGGCTACCTGCTTTATTGTACGCTTGGCCGCTCGGTGATCAATACAGGGTACAAAGAACGAGTACCCCTTGCGCATCTTGCGCCAATCAATCGTGTAACTGACCTTCTCGATCTGCATGGTCAGGTGTGGGTACGTAGTCGTCCATGCGCAGGAATTCGTCCTTGGAAGTATCCAGTTCAATGGCACGTACGGCAGGAGCGATTACCTTCATCCCCTTGCACATGCGCTTGTTGATCACGCCAACCAAGATACGCTTGTCCTCCATCTTCTTGAGCCAGTCTTTGTAACCAATCTGCCGTTCAGCGCAGTGCTTACGCATAGCAGACACCGTTACGTACATTCTCTTGGTATCGGGTTCGTAGCGTATGTGCAATTCTCCCCTTGGCTCCAGAATGGGAGCTGCGTCCAAGTTGGTGCGAGCGTCAGCGATGCCGTTGACCACCACGATGTTGTTAATGTGCTCGTTGACGAAGTCGCCCAAGACGTTGATGCCTTCGGACAGAGGCGGAGTGATCTCTTCGCGCATCTGGCTGAGCATATTTTTGAGCCAGGAGTAGATCACCTTCATGTCGTAGTCGTGCAGCCCGATCTTCTTGGCGATAAGCCCCCCGGTGATGTTGCACGCTGCGATGGCCGACCAGAACCGCTCCCGTGCGGTGAACTGGACTTCGGCGTCAATCTTTGCCTGTACTTGGCGCAGAGTAGATACGGCTTCTTCTAGGTTGTCTACCAGCCACTGGGCATAGATGTCTCCGGCGTGCCCGTAGTTCTCAAACAGTTGATGATCAAACATCGCCTTACCCTCGGCGGTACTGATGACAGTTGTGGGCTCAATTCGGTACTCGAACAGGCGCATAGATTCACCGTCCGGGGAGTCCTTGGCCAAGCCGAGCTTCTCGTAGAACGATGCGTTGGCTGATGTCAGCGTGATGCCTTGCCAGCTTGTCAAATTGACGCGCTGCTCGTTGACCGACGCTTTCATTCGGTTCTTGCCCCGACCCTGGCTGATGCTGTAGGCCAAGTCGGAGAACTCCATTGGGCTGGTGTTCGTGATCTCGTCGATTGTGTTGGCTAGATTGTTGAGCACGCCCAAGCGGTGCATCTTGGAGTTGTAGGTGTCCTTTGGGATGGAGGCGAGGTTCTTGGGATGCCCGATGATGCTGTTGCACATGAACAGAGTGGTGGACTTGCCGGTGCCTGACTTGGGATAGATCACGTTGATGATGGCCCCGCTCATACCCGTGAACTTGAGCAAAAGCGAACCAAACCCCGTGAGCGCAGCAAAAGCGTGCGGCTCAAGGCCGGGGCGAGCGTACATATTGAACACTTCCTTCCACGCCTCAAGCGCCCCCTTGGGCTTCATCATCTCGATCAAGTCTGTCGTAGAGGAGGAAGGCGGGCTGTAGAAAACTCCGTCTTTAGTGATTTCGCGGTCGCCAACGATGATCTTGGCGTCTCCGTCAACCCATCCAAACTGTGTGCGCATGATTTCTGCCTTTTTGGTTATCTGTAAATTTTTTACTGAGGTAATGATGTAGTGCATCAGGTTCTTGACCTGGGCGTCCCCTGCGGCTACCCCCCGCTTGGCCAGCCCTTCGCGCACCCGCTCCTTGACGACTATGTCGGCTAGAGAAAGCGTAAACTCTTTGAGTCCGTCGCGCGGCAGGTGCAGGTGCAAGAGAGCTGCTTCCCCTGCGAACGGGTCGTGCATGCGCTTGACCACGTACAGGTTGTTCTCGTACACCATGATGGGCTCGTCTTCGCCACCAGCGTTAAGGTAGATTGCACCGCTCTTAGCACGAAAGTACGGCTCGGGTAGAGTTGGAAAAGTCTGAGTTACCCCACCCTCCTCTTCGTTACCGTCCCCGTCGTCGAACTCCTCAGCCCGTGCAATCTCAGCGCCGAGCATGATGGGTGACTTAAACTTGCCTTGGTTGGGGCAGCCCTCGCAGCCGCCTGGGTTCTCGCGCTCAAAGGTCGCGCAAAAGTGAGGGCCGCCAATGTCAGCAGCCTTCTTCTCTGTCTCCCCTTCTGTGTAGTTGGGGTGATCCTTGGACATCTTGTGGATGGCCGTATCACGGTCGATGCAATGGGTTGCGATCGATAAAGCCGAGCGCCACAAGTTGTAACTTATGTCGGCTTGATTCTCAAAACAGTACAGCAGTTGCTGGCAGCCTTCGCCGTTGGCCGACTTGATCATGATTGTTTTGAACCGCTTGACGCGATCCTCGAACATCGTCTCCATCAGCGGGCTGAGTCGGCGCGGGATAAAGTCGCGCTCTTCTTCTGGCTTGGAAGCGCTAATCAACGCTTTCCAGTATTCATAACTCTGTGCTTCGTACTGGCTGTTTAGCACAGACACGAGCATTGGGTTGTCGGGGTTCTTGAAGTTGTATGTGCCCGGCTCACGCAGAACACGAGACGGCTCGAACACCGAGGGATCAACGATTAGACCGTTCTGCTGCGCAATGTCCCGCAGACGATGCGACAACGACACCCACATATTGCGCGGTATCGTCTCGGTCAGCACCCAATAAAAATGCAGGCCGTAGCCCGAATCAATGATGATCGGACGAGGTAAGTTGAGCTTCTTGCAAAAGTCGCGTGCAGCGGCTAAACCGGTGGCTTGGTCGATGTAGCCTTCAATCTTGCCCTTGGCGTTAGGCGTGCCCTTCTCTGAACCGCAGTCAATGTCCATCCACAGAGCACGAAAGTGCTTGGCATTGCTGTGCTCTCGGTGATCTTCATCGCCAAATTTAGCGCAACCAAAGTAGGCGTCAAACTTGTGCTTGATCAACCACTGAGTCTGTGTATTGAACTCTTCCCGCGTCGCAAAGAATGTTTGCTTTACGTATCTACCCTTGCCCCACGAACAGTACCGTCCCTCCGCAGGGAGCACTGTATCGAGCAAATCAAAGTTGCTGGTCATGGAGTATCACAAAGGATGTGCAGCGCAGGGCCGAAGCCCCGCGCTACCCGGATTACCTAGTTAGGCGTGCAACGTACGCTTCGATGTCCCGTAACAGCTCGGGCCTTGGGTCGTGCCTTCCTTCAAACCAGTTGTAGACCGTCTGACGGGAGACACCAAACTGCTCGGCTACGTCTGCTACCGATACGCCGCTAGCAATGCACGCGCGACCTAACGCTACGCCTACCAACCTTTTGCTGGCGCTTTTGTTCGCCGAAATGGTGTATTGGCTGTATCCGTGAGGCATCACTTACCCTTCGTCGCTCCAAGCAGAAACTACATCGGCAAGGTTCTTCTTACCGCCAGCTTCAGGCTCGGCTTTCTTGCTTGCACGCTTAGTCGGCTCGGGCTCTTCAGCCTTGGGCGCGGCCAGTGCGGGCTGCTTGGTTACACCGTCTGCTTGCGAAGGAGTCATCACCACAAGCGCCTTGGTCTGCTCGGTGTTGGCAACCTTCTGCACCACATCAAACTCATTGCGCTTGATGAAGCGGGTCGGGTTAAACAGCAGCGACTGGTTGTCGTTGTCCTCGTTAAAGGAGATGCGGCTGACCATATAGTCAATGCTCTTGCCGTTGCTGCTCAAGTACTTAGTGTAGTTCTCGAACGTGAACGTGCCGTTGCCACCGTCACCAAACAGCGACTTGGATGCAAGGTTCATTTGATACACCTCCCCTTCCAGGTTAGTGCCGAAGTCCTGCTCAAGCAGCACAGCGATGCGACGGCTGTAACGGCAAGCCTTGGACTGACCTTGGCCTGAGCCTTTGGTATTTTGTGGGCAGTCGTTGCAGTTGCGGGCTTGTGGGTTAGTGGCCTTAGCGTCTGGTGCATTACCGTCGTTGCTGAAGCAATCTGGTGCAGTCGGCTCGGCATCGGGACTCCACGCCTTAGCGTAGAAAATGCGGCCCACCTTCGGAGCGGCGTTGACAATAATGGCGCTTAAATCACCCTTGATCTTGCCCATCTCCTCCCCGCTGATCATCAGCTTGAAGGTGCCGTTCTTGGGCACGATGCGCTTGACGCCTGAGCGACCAGCCAGTTGCTTGGTGAGTTCACTGACACCCTGCTGCTGCAAAAAGTCAGGTAGATTTTGATTGAGTACGATGTTGCTCATTTCTAACTTTCCTTGGAACGTCTAACAACCACGGTGAATTCCCGCTCGACATTGAGTCCAGCCGGATGCGCGTCGGGATTCTCTTCAAGAAACTGCTTCATGTGTGTCTGATGCAGTCGCTTTTCCAGCAGGGCAAACGCATCGTGCTTCTTGATAAAGTGATACATCGAATCCCAATCATTCGTCCAGTACCGTGACTTGACCGAACGGATGATCGTCCCTGCATTTGTCTTGATGCTGTTGGCATCAACAGATTTACAAACCTCAAGCATCTCCTGCTCGATGAGCGAAAGCTGATTGCTCAACTCCTCATCTTCGCACTCAAACTTACGCTTGAGTTCACCGCGCGCATCTCTGATCTTGATGTAGATTGCGGTTAGTTGCTCAAGCGGTACGCCGCTAATTTTGGGGGTGCCTTCGGCTTGGACTTCTTCGTCCATGTTAGCTCCTTTTGTTGTCTGTGTTAGGTGATTGTACAAGCTTACTTGACTTTGTCAAGTGCTTTCGGCCAACTCTTGTTTGTAAAGTTCAACTATTTTTTCATGGTTGGCTATGTTGCTGCGCAGCAAGGTGTACAGCCGTGTCTCAATCGGGCTTCCCTGGATGTGCACCACTGTCATGGCGTTCTTTTGTCCTGGGCGATCGATACGTGCGTTAGCCTGTAGGTAAGTCTCAACGCTAGTGACAGGAGCGTACCAAACGACCGTGTCGGCTGCAGTCAGGGTAAGTCCGTGCGCCGCAGCTTTTGGCTGAATGATTAGCACCTTAGGGTCAACATCCGTCTGAAAACGCTTGATAATGTTCGTGCGTTCATGCACCGGCACTTCACCGTTGATGATGTTCGACGTTATGCGTTGTTTGCTCAGATAATCATGTATCTGCTTGATTGTGTGTGTAAACGGCACGAACACCAAGACTTTGTTACTTGCTTCTTCGATGACTTCCCTGACTGCGGTTAGTCTATTACTCGCATCAAAATCAACGACCTCGCCTGTGTCCGTGTACACCGAGCCGCATGCAATCTGAAGCAGCTTGCTGAGCTTGACCGCTGCGTTGACGGCGCTGACTTCTTCCCCCGCTGCCTCCATGAGCATGTCGGTTTTGAGCTTCTTGTAGTATTTGACTTGCTGGGGCGTCATCGGTGCTTCCCGGTCGGCGAACGTGACCTCCGGTAGATCAAGACACTGACGCTTCTCGAATCTAATTGCCGGTTGTAGTACACGATGCACGACCGACTGGGCTGCGGGCTTAGGCACCCACCTGTACTGTGTTACCGGATACATCACTTGGTCGCGGAACTGCCCGTAGAAAGGCGGCACACCATCGGGGTTCACTAGCTTGGCCAAGCCATAAGCATCCACAGGCGACTGGGCGGCAGGCGTGCCCGTCAGCATCCACAAACCCCTGACGTGTTTCATCACGTCGCGCAGTGTCTTCCATCTATCGGTCTGCGCGTTCTTATAGGCAGAGGCTTCATCTACCACGATCAAGTCGAACCCACCGTTGATAGTCTCGGCTTTGCAGATGGAGACTCCATCAAAATTAATGACGACGTACTCAGCCCCTGCGTTGATGATCTTTTTGCGCCTATTGGCGCTGCCGTAAGCCACATCGACACGTCGGTGTACAGCGAACTTGAACAGGTCTTGCTGCCATGCTGAGTACATGATTGACAGTGGGCACACCACCAACACCCTGCGCAGTAGCCCCAGGTTCATGAGGTAGTCGGTTGCCCATATCACCGAGGCTGTTTTACCGGTGCCCTGCTCATTGAAGCAGAAGGCTTTGCGTTGGCCAGAGAGAAACGCCGCTGTTTCTTTCTGATGTAGGAACGGAGCCATGCCGGGAGGACACGGCCAGTTGTAGTTGGGGAGGAAATCTTGTTGTTCCATTAGTTACTTCTTCCTCTCCCGCTTGCTCACTTCCGACACGACCTTGTGCGCGGAGTTGCGCTTGAACGAACGGTTGCCCGATGCGCTCTCGACCTTGACGCCCTGCTTGTTTGCGCCGCCTTTACTCAGTGCGACTTTGTGGGCTAAGTCTTTACCCTCACGGGCATCAGCGGTGCCGTTTTTGTCTTGGTCGGCGTTTTTCTGATCGAACTGTTCACGCGCGCGCTGGCGCTCAAGTCGAGTGCGACCTTCGCCACGTTCAAGCTGCTGTTGGTATTCCTTCTTGTAAGGACGGGGTTTGTTCACGTACGGCATTTTTAACTCCTATTGTGCTCACATTGTTTTACCGGGCAGAAGCGGCACAACGGGCCGCTGATCGGGTTCCATACATCAAATTCTTCGGCTTTTTTGAGTCTATTAAGATGCACAAGCGCGGGTTGTATGTACTCTTTTTTATTGCCAGCATAATGCTCTTTGCGCACAAACTCATTGCTTACCACAAACAGCAATGCCGATTTAATCTTGTTGATCTCGGGGAAGTGAGCGAACACAGCGGTTGCCATGTAATCAAGCTGCTTGGTGTCGGCGTAGCGTGCGCTCTTGCCTGTCTTGTAGTCCACCATGTGGGCTAGCCCTTTAGCCTTGTCCACGATCAACAAGTCGACGATCCCATGCCACCACACATCAGACGCCTTGAACGCGCAGGCTTTGAGTTCCTCAGTAAGCCCAAGCTCAAGCTCGCAGTGCTTGTCGCCGGGAATATTTTTGAGCGATTCCAAAATTGACTGCATGTACGAGTATTTTTTTGGCATTGGTTTGCCGTCACGAATGTGCTTTTCTGCGGCTTTGTGTACGTCTCCACCATAAACAGCCGCTTCGTGCGGAACATCTTTAATATCTTTAGCAACTTTTAAGTGATAATATTTTTTGGGGCACTGCTCAAAAGTTTTGAGGCTGCTGTACGACCAAACTAAGTTCATTTTTACCCCACGAGGTAAGACATGATCAGAGCAAGCGCCACAAATGGGCCAAGCACCACTGAAGCAAGCAAAGCTAACAACCAAGCTGCGGCGAAAAGATCGATCAAGACTCTCATTCATTTGTCCTTTTTCTCCATAAATAACAACGCAGCGTGTGCTTCAGTCGCCCATCGTATTGTGAGCAGTGCTTGTTGACGGGCTTCGTTCCAATTTTTCTCCAACGCAGCGTCGTGTAGCGCTTTTAACGCTTTTTCAGCCTTCAGGGTTGGATAAGCGTAGTCCACGAAACTAGCAATCTCCGTAACTTTGTCCATATCCAGCCTCACAGTTTAGGGGTAAATCAGCGGCCCATGCGGGACGCAGTTTCATACACATCTCAACAAACTCTTTGCCTTGCTCGGCTTCGTCCTCGGGGATAAGGCAAGTAACAGCATCGTGCACCGTCATCACAACACGATATT
>Ga0194115_10005040_pt1 | contig 13903 bp, 9 predicted proteins | sample TA2MahsurfametaG_3_FD_148656 | JGI IMG/M metagenome (GOLD analysis project Ga0194115, IMG submission 148656) | Freshwater microbial communities from Lake Tanganyika, Tanzania - TA2015002 Mahale S4 surface | ecosystem: Environmental > Aquatic > Freshwater > Lake | place: Tanzania: Lake Tanganyika...
TACAATCCCGTTTAAAAATGCCGACCAATTTTTTGGGGAAATTGAAAAACCCCCATTTTTTAGGTGGGGGTCTATTGGTTGTCTCTGTTACGGTCAAAGAAGTTTAGAATTGATTGTCCGTTCTATCTCTATTACCAATTCTCTCAATTCTTCACTAAAATCGGTAACCTTAAATTTTGAACTCCGTTTAACTGTAGATACACTTAAACCCAAAAGTTCCGCCACCCTCTTGTAGGTATAATGTCCATATTCTTCGAGTAGGTAATTTTTTGCTCCCTCTATTCTGTTAAACGTACAGAATCTCTCACAAACTCCTCTTATTTTATTCGAGAACGACTTTTTCTCCTTGCTCGTTAAAACTCCTTTATTTTGGTAATGTATTATTCGAAGAGATTTCTTTGAGATGTTAATGTAATCTTTTTGGTTTTTAATGTAAAGGAACTGATTCTCAACCAAACTTTTCAATAGTTTGTCATCCAACCTTGGAGACGCATGATTTTCATTTATGGTTTTGATATAAATATATACATGTGATATTGTTGACTCAGGATTTAAAAACATGTAGTCATGAATTAATTTTCTAAATACCTTATGTCTGGAACCTTCTTTAATTATTTTCGGAAAACGAATTTGTAAAATTCTTTGAGGTGATATTAGAAACTTACCATCGACCTCTACTGGAGTTTCTAAATTTGAACTGTCAAACACTTCCCGAGTTGAAATTTTAATATACTCTAACTTTTTTTCCTCTGTTTTGTCTTGAGGGTTCATACGATGTATATTGGAGGGTGGGGGGTGTAATAATACATTGCATGAACCCCTTATTATTGAGAAAGGAATACTAATTGAATTATAATGATTAACATATAATTCTTCGTCGAATGGCACATACCAAGTATTACCTAATCTCCCAACATTTCTATCAAGTTCAATTTCTGAGAAATATTCAGCGCATAGATAGTCATATACTCTTACAAACTCCTCATGACATGTTATGTCCTCTTTTATCCTCACTAATAATGAAATACCACGAGAGGTCGAAGATTTAGAAATTAAACAAGCTATTGAATTGTACTTACTGATTAGGGAATTCTTATAACTCTCAATATCTCCTTGAATTTGGTCAATATCAAAATATATGTAACCTGAGGACTGAATGAAATTTTGACTAAAGTCATCTTCATTACTCAGCACCTTCTTTCGTACAACGGCATTGGGAGTAATCCATGGAATGTTGTTTTTTTTGAATTCCTTGCATCCAAAATCATCTCCAGCACGTCTTAATTTGTGTAATTGAAAATAGATTTCCTTGTTAGTCGGACATTTAATCAAATCAATCAATTGATGAAATGAAATTGTTTTCGTTGGATTGTTATTCGTAATACCTTTATCTGAAAAACTAAACATGTGAACCTTTTTGATAAAGGATACACAATTTTATTTATAAGAAAAAATTAGAAATACTTTTTTAAGTCGTATCCAACGAATTCAAGATTCGTACCGTAGGTTTCATTAATCCACTTCATTGATTTATAAGTGTTCAGACCTCCGGCAAATGGGTCAAGTATTTTATTTCGTATTTCACCTCTTTCAATGGAATTCAGGAAAGGTAACACACAAGTTTGAAGTAGTGGGATGGTTACTAATGAAGGATGATACATTGCTGGGTGGTCAGTACCATAGTTAAGACTTTGATTGGCAACAGACGTTACTATCAACTCATCATCCCAATAATCCGGTAGGTTTTTACCTTTCGAACTCGGTATATACGGTGTACCAACAACAGCAGAATTATCCCCTTTTTTTGTGCGGTGACGAGGTGGGTGAGATGGTTTTGTTTTCTCGGAAAGTGGAAGTAATGTTTGTTCAAAGTCGTAGGACATATCCTTCACTAAGTGAAAAATAAACTCAGTACTTACAGTATTCCTTCTTGTTTTATATGAAGTGGGTTTGGGATTAGTTTTTCTATAAATTATTGTTGACCTCAATTTGAACTTTGTTTTATCAAATAGTTTGAAAAGTACTTTGTGAGGGGCATTCTGTTGTTCCCCATCATGATATACATCTCCCAAGTTCAAAAAAAAACTCCCCCGAGCATTTAATACTCTGTAACAAGAAACAAGATGGTCGCTAAGATTCTCAGCATACTCCTCAATCGTTTTCTCAGAACCAATTATTACCTTATCAGAGTAAGTCCGGATACCTAATCCAAATGGTGGACTCGTGAATATACATTGGACACTTTCATCTTCAATCTCATTTAAATCATAAGATGACTTTTGATAAAATGTAAATTCATTCTTTCTTTCTGGGTGTTTGAATGTAGTTGTTCGATGGAGATTCTCCCTGGAAGTCTTTTCTTCCTCCTCTCTTCTTATATTGAGGTATGCCTGATTGACCGTTAATATTCCTTGGTCAATTAATTCAATATACTTTGGGTTTCTCTTATGGATGTAAAGTATCCTTGCCAACTGACCATCCGTTACCTTAATTTCTTCCGATACAATATTCCGAACCTTCTTCCCCCTTTCTATTCCCTTAACCTTATGGTATGTTTCAAGTTCAAAGTATTCATTAAGGAGTTCTTGCGTAGTTTTAATTCTCTGACGGTTAAAGTGAATCAGAGTAAGGACTTCATCACCTTTCTTTACATTTATTTGGTGTACATCTATTTCCTTCCATCCTAATCTCTTAACACATTCAAACCTTCGGTTTCCACTCACTACCCGATAATGCTGGTCGATAGTGGGTGGTTCAAGTAACCCAACCTGTTGGATGGAATCCATGAGTGATTCAATCCCCGACAGGGAATATATTCGAGAATTCAATGGGTGTTGTCTTAATTTAGAAATCTGTACTTTCATGGGTACAAGTTAGCAACTATTTTAATTATAATTAAAATTCGTTTGTACATTCGTAATTAATATCAATGTAAAAATGAACCGACTTCGAGAGGTATTAAAAAAAAGGGGGATTCAACAAAAATGGTTGGCAGAGAAACTGGGTATGACCCCCGTAATGGTGAGCCTATACACCAATAATAAACGCCAACCCAAATTGGATACCTTGATAAGAATCAGTGAAATTCTCGATGTTGATTTGAAAGAACTCATACAAACAAAAAAGAAATGAAATTCAACGATATAATAGAAAAGTATAGAAACATCTCCCACTCTGAACGTGACAAAGGAGACCGTTTTGAAAGGTTGATGCAGGGTTATCTGTTAACAGACCCCAAGTATGCCTATCGGTTCAAACAGGTTTGGTTATGGGATGAATTCCCCGGTAAAAAAGACCTGGGTGGACTTGATACAGGTATCGACCTCGTTGGACTTACTCACGAAGGTGATTATTGGGCGGTACAATGTAAGTTCTATCAACCAACCTCAGTGATTGATAAACCTGCGGTGGATTCATTCCTTTCAACCTCCAGTCGTGAATTTTTAGATGACAATCTACGTACTACAAAGTTCTCGGTACGTCTATGGATAAGTACGACCAACAAATGGGGTCCCAATGCCGAGGAGGCAATACGAAACCAAAATCCTCCTGTTGTTCGAATCCATCTTACCGACCTTCAGGAGTCTCCAATTGATTGGGAAAAACTCGAAAAAGGAATTCATGGTGAACAATCCCGAATATCTGAACGTACACTTAAACCTCACCAACAAAAATCATTAGAACTTACTCACGAGTATTTTAAAACTAAATCTCGTGGTAAATTAATCATGGCATGCGGGACTGGGAAAACTTTCAATTCTCTGAGGATTGCCGAAAATGAGACCAATGGTAAAGGAACAATATTATTTCTTGTTCCATCCATTGCACTGTTGGGTCAAACATTGAGGGAATGGACTACTTTCTCCAAAGAACCAATCAACCCTATTTGTATTTGTTCTGACCCTGATATTTCTAAAAAGAAAACCAAGAATGATGAGGGTACTGGGTATAGTGTGGTTGACCTTGCTCTACCAGCATCAACTAATGTGAAAGATATCATCCATCAATTTAAACACATTAGACAGAGGAATGAAGGGATGACGGTGGTTTTCTCAACATACCAATCTATTGAGGTTATCTCAAGAGTTCAAAAAGAACTCAGAAAAGAAATTCCTGAGTTGGATGAATTTGATATGGTTATTTGTGATGAGGCACATAGAACCACAGGAGTAACATTATCCGGTGAAGATGAATCCTCCTTCACCAAGGTTCATGATAATGATTTCATCAAATCCAAAAAACGTTTGTACATGACCGCAACTCCCCGTCTGTATTCAGATGAGACTAAATCCAAGGCGGCACAGAGTGAGGCGGTACTCTGTTCAATGGATGATGAGACCCTATACGGTGAGGAGATATACAGAATTGGATTTGGTGAAGCGGTCGAAAAGGATTTATTAACCGATTACAAAGTGTTAATCCTCACACTTTCTGATAGGGACATTCCACCGGCAGTACAAAAGATGATTTCAGATGAGGAAAGTGAAATCAATACTGATGACGCTTCTAAACTGATTGGTTGTATCAACGCACTATCTAAACAGGTGTTGGGAGATAATGGATTGATTAAGGAATCAGACCCTGAACCGATGAGAAGTGCGGTGGCGTTCTGTTCCAACATCTCAACGTCCCGTAAAATTTCGGCTACCTTCAATTCGACAACCGAAACCTATATCACCTCCCTTCCTCAAGATAAAAGAGGTCAAATGGTCTCAATTGAATCCAAACATATAGATGGTACAATGTCTGCACCATTAAGAGATGAAATGTTGGGATGGTTAAAAAATTCCTCAACTGAAAATGAATGTAGAATTCTGACTAACGTAAAAGTGTTGAGTGAAGGTGTTGATGTACCCTCTCTCGATTCGGTATTGTTTTTATCGGCAAGAAACAGTCAGGTTGATGTGGTTCAATCGGTAGGTCGTGTAATGAGGAAATCACCGGGGAAAAAGTATGGATATATTATCATTCCTGTGGTTGTTCCTTCCAATGTAGACGCTTCATCTGCACTGGATGACAATGAACGATACAAGGTGGTTTGGACGGTATTGAACGCACTTCGGGCACACGATGACCGATTCAATGCCACAGTAAATAAAATAGAACTGAACAAGAAAAGACCAAATAACATTCTTGTTGGAAGACCTGAATACAGTTGGGATGAAAACGGAAATCCATTTGAGGTAAGAGAAGATGAAACTTTGTATGAATCTCACAAAGACATCTCCCGTCAAATGTCACTTCAATTTGAGGAACTACAAAATGTGGTGTTTGCCCGAATGGTGGAGAAGGTTGGTGATAGAAGGTATTGGGAACAGTGGGCAAAGAATGTGGCGGAGATTGCCGAACGTCAGGTTGAAAGAATCAGTCGATTAATTCAGGATGGTGGTGAACATCAAAAGGCGTTTGATAGATTTTTAGGAGGTCTGAGGAAAAATATAAATCCGAGTATTACCGAACGGGAGGCGGTTGATATGTTATCTCAACACATTATTACCAAACCTGTATTTGATGCACTGTTCGAGGGATATTCATTTGTAAATCACAATCCGATTTCAGTGAGTATGCAAAAGATGTTAGACCTACTGGAGGAACAATCCATTGAAAAGGATACAGAGACCCTTGAGAAGTTCTATGAATCGGTTAAAATGAGGGCACAGGGTATTGACAATGGTGAGGGAAAACAAAAAATCATCATTGAACTCTATGATAAATTTTTCAAGTCGGCATTCCCCAAAATGGTTGAAAAATTGGGTATTGTTTATACCCCTATTGAGTGTGTTGACTTTATTATTTACTCAGTGAATGATATCTTATTAAAAGAGTTTGGAAGAGGATTAACAGACGAAAATATTCACCTACTTGACCCGTTCACGGGTACGGGTACGTTCATAACACGACTTCTTCAGAGTGGTTTAATTGACCTGAAAGACCTTGAACGTAAATATAAACACGAACTCCACGCCAATGAGATTGTCCTGTTGGCTTACTACATAGCCGCCATCAACATCGAGAACGCCTACCACGACCAAACTCCTGACCCTGATGATGGAATAGGTAAGGATAAATACACCCCTTTTGATGGTATTGTTTTAACCGACACGTTCCAATTGGGAGAAACAGAGGATAGTGAAAAACTATTCTCAGAAATGTTCCCTCAAAACTCAAAACGAGTTGAAAGACAGAAGAAGTCACCACTGAGGGTAATTGTTGGAAATCCACCGTATTCTGTTGGTCAGAAGTCGGCAAACGACAACGCTCAGAATCAGTCCTACACCAAATTGGATAAGAGAATTGGAGACACTTATGCAAAGGGAAGTACCGCCACTTCCGTCAAGGCTCTCTATGATTCATATATAAAATCTTTTAGATGGAGTACTGATAGGTTGGATAAGAATGGAGGTATAATCTGTTTTATTTCAAATGGGGCGTGGTTAGATGGAAATGGGATGGATGGATTCAGAAAATCCCTTGAGAGGGAATTCACTTCCATTTATGTATTTAATCTCAGAGGAAATCAAAGAACCAGTGGGGAGTTAAGTAGAAAAGAGGGAGGTAAGATTTTTGGTAGTGGTTCACGTACTCCAATCTCAATCACCCTATTGGTGAAGAACCCTGATGTAAAAACCGACAAGGCGACCATCTATTACCATGATATTGGGGATTACTTGAATCGTGAGGAGAAACTAAACATCGTCAAGAAATTCAAATCTGTTTCAAACCCTGAAATCCCTTGGAAGATTCTTGAACCTAATGAATACGGGGATTGGATTAGTCAAAGAAATGAATCTTTTAATGAATTTATTCCATTAGAACCATTAAAGAAATTCAACTTATTCGAACAATCATTTTTTATTACACATTCTTTAGGTGTAGCGAGTGGAAGAGATAGTTGGACATATAATTTCTCAAAAGAAACAGTTCAAGAGAATATGGAACGTACTATTTTATTTTATAACGAGCAATCCGTTTTGTTTAAATCAAAAAAACAAATTGACTCCAAATTATCCGTTGATTCCTTTATTGATACTGACCCCCAAAAAATAAGTTGGAATAGGAATCTTAAACAAGACATTGAAAAATATAAGGTACATAATTTCAATCCAAATCATATCGTAACGGGTCATTATAGACCGTATTGTAAGCAAAACTTTTACTTTGACAAGGATTTCAATGCCATGTTGTATCAGAACACCAAGTTATTCCCTAATAAGAACTTTAAAAATGTAGTTTTTAGTGTTACTGGTTTAGGTGCTACTGTCCCATTCTCGTCATTGATTATAGATAATATATCAGATTTAGGATTAATTAGTGCTGGTCAATGTTTCCCTCTGTATTACTACGAAGAAAATAACAAGACCCAAAAAAGTATGTTCGATGAGGGTGGAGATAAGGATTACATAAGAAGAGACGGGGTAAGTGATTTTATATTAGAACGAGCAAGAAAACAATACGGGACAAAGAACATCACCAAAGAAGATATCTTCTACTACGTGTATGGTTTTCTTCATTCACCTGAGTATAGAGAGACCTTCTCCAATGATTTGAAAAAGATGTTACCACGAATTCCATTGGTTGATGATGTAAGGGATTTTTGGTCATTTAGTAACTCTGGAAGAGAGTTGGCAGAACTTCATCTGAACTATGAAAAAGTGCCAAGATATGATGGAGTAAAGGTTATTGGAGAGGATTCCGGTTTCTACCGAGTTGAAAAGATGAGATTCCCGAAGAAAGACCAAAAGGATACCATCATCTTCAATAGTAAGATAGTGATTCAGGATATTCCTCAAGAGGCGTATGAGTATGTTGTGAACGGAAAGTCAGCAATCGAATGGATAATGGAGAGATACCAAATCACCACCCATAAAGAAAGTCAGATAACCAATGACCCTAATGACTGGTCGGAAGAAGTTGGAAATCCACGTTATATCCTCGACCTGTTACTGAGCATCATTAACGTGAGTATGAAGACCCGTGAAATTGTTCAGAACCTACCCAAATTGAAATTTGATTAATACCATGCAAGCAACCAAACTATCTTTTTCAGAAATAATTAAAATTGAGGGTAATGTAGAACACTATCACATACCCAAATACCAAAGGGAATATGTTTGGTCAAAAACCGAATGGGAAACCCTTATAAATGATATAAACGAAAATGACCCCGACTATTTTATTGGTTCAATTATCGTTGTATCTAATCATGATGATAGACCGGGTTCTGAAAAAATCTATCAGGTAGTTGATGGACAACAAAGATTAACAACCCTGACCATTTTGTTATGTGCCGTTTACAAAAAACTCTTCCAACTTAAATCAGAATTAACGGAGTTGTCAGAATTTGAGGTGGATGACCTGAATATCAAACTTAACAGTGTCCGGAAAAAGTTGATTCATCGTAAAAAGAAGACCTATGATAATGAACCGGGGGCATTTATGGAGGGTGATGTACAATGTTTTTTAAGGGTTCAACCATCAATACAAAACAGAAACCTTGATGATTACAAATACATTTTCAAGGAGTGTGGTCTGATTTCTACAAAAGTTGAAATTCCTAAGAACTTTGGAAACAGAAGATTTTCAAAGGCGTTTCAGTACTTCTTATCCGAAACACCAAATGAGTTGGAGGAGTTATATTCCTTCTTGGATAAAATAAATAGACTTGTATTCATTCACATTGCAGTAGGGAACCAATCAGACGCCTTCGTATTGTTTGAAACCTTAAATAATAGAGGGATTCCACTTACCCCAATTGATATTGTCAAAAACTCAATTCTAGCAGAACTTGAACGTCAAAAGGGGGTAAACTTAGACGAATCATTCAACCGTTGGCAAGAACTTATTGAACTTATTCCTGAGTTTGATTTACAATTGAGATTCCTTCGTCAGTTCTACAATGCGTACAAAATTGACCCAAGGATTAAACACGAAAAGGTAACCAAGGCAACTAAGTCAAACATACTTCTAGCGTACGAGAAACTCATAAAATCAGATGTTCAATTCATTTTTGATGAGATTTTGGACAAGGCAGAACATTATTCAAAAGTGACTGGGATTACTCCTTCAACTGATTCTGAGTTTAATAGGTTGATATCGGAATTGAACCATGTTGGTGCTGCTTCATCCCATTCCCTACTTATGTTTTTACGGAGTAGGTCTTCTCATTTAGAAAACACCAGTACCCTAAATGAAGTTGTTGAATTCCTCATTAGATATTACCTACGAAGAAATGTAACGGATTACCCAAACACTCGTGATTTGGATACCATCAATATTGAAATTATTGAGAAAGTTCATCAGAAAATTCAGGACGGACATAAAGTGACTTCATCTGATATTGTTGGTTGGCACTTGTCAAGTGTACGTGGAACTCCATCCACCGACGAACAATTTAGAAACTCACTCTCAGGTTCAATATACGATACCAACGTTGGTATGACTAGATATCTACTTTGGAAAATTGATTCAATTTACCACACTAGAGAGTACTCACCAGATTTATGGAAGAAGACCGATAGTGGTCAGAATTACATATGGACAATAGAACACGTTTTCCCAGAAGGAAAGAATATCCCGCAAACTTGGATTGACATGATTGGTGGAGGGAATAAAGAGATGGCTGAGAAAATTCAGGTTGAATTCGTTCATAAACTTGGAAACCTGACATTGTCAGCGTACAACTCAAATCTATCGAACCGTTCGTTTCAAGACAAACAGAATTTGGAGAAACGTGTCGTAGGTAGTCAGGAACTGAAAATTGGATATAGGAATGGGTTAGGACTTAATAAGTTTGAATTCTCATTGAATGGAATAAAACTAAATTTATCCAATTCCCAATCATGGACGAAAGAACATATTGATTCTCGAACCAACGAAATGGTTGGAAAAATCATGGAATTATTCAGGATGTGATACTTTTTTGAATTTGTGTGATACTTATTAATAAAACAGTATCACATGAAAGAAATAAAAACTAAACAACTAAGGATTAGAATTACTGAAAATCAATTGACCTCGATTGTTCAGTACATTATTGACAATCCCAACGAATTTAAAAATCAATCTGAATTAATTAGAGAGTCAATTCAGTGCAGAATTCGTCGTAATGGTGACATAAGTTCAAAAACTAAAAAAATAAGTTAGAATTTTATGTCACAGTATCCAAATCAAGAAAACCATGGGGATTATGTACCCCATAGAGATAATAAGGGAATTAACCCTTCTGAGAGATTTAAAGATAATTCTGATTTTATTCAAATTTATGAATTAATGAAACCTGTTAAACAAATAAACAGGGATGTATACCTCATTACAGAAAGGGTGTTTGAGGTTTTTAATTCAGTTTTCGATGAGTCTCAAGATAAGTGTTTGATTTTAAATATTCATTCACTTTTTGAAATCACTTTCACAGTTGTAGAGAGAACCATTTCTGAATTACAAAGACCTCATTATAATTCCATCGATGATTTATTGGTCTTTAATCTGAATACACTTTCACTATTCTTGGAACCAACCAATGTAACCGAAGAAGAAATGCAATTTGCTGAGAAGTTTAAAGAGAAAGAATCCGATGGGAATGAAGTAGAAATTAAACTTTCTGAAAACGCACAACGAAACTATGCAATCAATTTAAAGAGAATATTGGACGAAAACAATTCCAACCCAGACTTCAATGAATCAATTCTAAACTTCTTTGACCGTAACAGAGACAACCAATAGACCCCCACCTAAAAAATGGGGGTTTTTCAATTTCCCCAAAAAATTGGTCGGCATTTTTAAACGGGATTGTACCCCCTTATAACCATTATACTTTTATACCCGGGGAGGGAGGATACCCCCGGTGGTAAATCTCACACCTCCTCCTTCCATCCCCGTCACCCATCTACCAACGTGATTAGGGGTAGACCATATCAAGAACCAAAAAGTACTGAGTCAGAACTTCAGGAACAGTTGAACATTGTTTGGCTCAAATCATTCCTCCAACCCAAATCACGGATTACAGGTAAGGATGGACGAGTCCCGAAGTTGCGGGACCGTCCTCTTAATTTGTTTGGCAATAACCCAATTCCATAATTACGGTATACCCTAAGGAGTAGTAAAAAAGTACCTTATTTCTAGTGCATATACTCCAGAAATAGGGTATTTTTGTTGGTAGTCATAAAATGGAGTGATATGAAGGTGTTTTATAGTCGTATTAGTACCGATGAGGGTCAAACCCACAAAAGACAATTACAAGACCTAAAAGGGTTCGATTATGTGTTCTGTGATGTAATCTCAGGTAGCGTACCTCTGTTTGAAAGAGGTAAAGGAGGTGAGATTAAAAAACTAATGGACGAGGGGAAACTTACACACCTTGAAGTTCACTCAATTGACCGACTTGGGAGGAATACCATTGATGTTCTATCCAACTGGAAACTCTTTACAGATAATAAGGTCACGGTGGTATGTCGTAATCCCAACATCAGAAACTTTGATGACAACGGTAACCCTGATAAGTTCTCCGAACTACTCCTGTCGATTCTTACAGTGATGTATTCGTTTGAACGTGATTCAATTCGTCAAAGACAATTAGAAGGTATAACTCTTAAACGTATGACCAACCCTGAAGTATACATAGGTAGAAGAGTTGGTACATCATATACTCCGGAGGTGTTCTTAAAACGTAAACGTTCACAGGACATACTCAACTACCTCAACAAGGGTACATATACATATAAGGAGATAAGTAAGATTTTAGGTGTGAGTGAAACAACTATCAGTAAGGTTAAGAAGATGTCCCAGTTGGTTACCTCTCCACAACGTAGTTGATTATATCAATACCAGTACTGACCACTTGTGTTTCATTCTCACGGGAGAACCTTTGAATACTCCTCATCTTCTTGGTGTAGATTGACCACGCATGTGATTGAGTAAACACCTTACCTCTTGGAGTTTTATAGTGGTTCTCATTTAACCAATCACTGATTTGAACGAAGTTCATTCCCTCCACTTCATGTTTATGTTGAATGATGCCAAACAACGTTTGTTGGTGTTCATTGTATGGGGACATCCATAAATTGGGTGAGGTTATCTCCAGTACCATTGTCAGAAAGTACCCTTTTTGGTTGGAATCGTCAGAATGGTTGGGTATTTTTGTACTCATGTTCGTACACGTTGGAGAATCATTTACCACGGTGGAATGAAATGAACGGGTACTGAGTTGATTTCCCTGATTTATCAAGGATTTCATGCGATTCTTAGAGGGTGCGGAACTCAGAGGTCGTCCGAGGGTTCTATCCAAAAGTGGTATTTTCAAGTTGATTTTAAGGGTATGTAATAGGGTCGTAGTATCATGACTTAATATGACCTTATCAAGTACATCATCTAATATAGACCTCTTTATTTTAGGGGTAAAATTGGTGATTGATTGTAGTGAACTTGATATGTTTTCTATAGTCGAATACCATCCATCTTGTTCACAATAGTAACTCATAGAGTTCTTCAAGTTTTCAATTTTGATATGACACTTTCTGTATTCTTTATCCAGTTCCTTTTTGAGTGATTGGTAGATTTGTTCAGATTGAAATTCATTGAGGATTCTTCTCCTTTCGATATCAATTATACCTTCACTAATTGATTTTAACTCCTTTTCTTTCAAATTAAGTTCATCTTTAATTTTACCTTTTTGTTTTCTGACTTTTGATGAAAAAGAAGGATTATCTTTAATTGTTTTCTGTAAAATAGTTTTCAACTCATTTGTATTAACCAATTGATTATAAATCATATCCCAAAGTAATTCCTCAGTTGAGTTGATGTTTACACATCGTTTCATTTCACACATTTGGTTGTCAGGAGTCGATTTATTGAACTTTCGTTCTGATAGAGGACAATAATAATGTTGGATTGATTTCTCTGGTTTAACCCTACCTCCAATAGGAGAACCACACTGACAATAAATAAAATCTCTAAACAGGTACTCACGAGTTGTCCGATTAAACTGACCCTTACGGGTGAGAATACGGACTCTTCTTTGTTGTACCTCTTCAAATAATTTAACTGGAATAATCTGTGGTATCTCGTTCCTTATGGTTGTTCCACTTTTTTTGTCATGAAACTCATCAATCCCAATGTAGGTGTCATTTCTCAATATCAATTGGAGTGTTCCCAATGACCAGTTTTTATTTCCTCTTCTAGTAAGAACGCCATCTGTTTCCAATTTACTTTTTATCTCTTTCATGATATGACCTTTATGGTACATCTCATATACCAATCGTACATACCCACTCTCATATTCATCTATCACAAGTTTTGACCCTCTCTGACCCTTTTGAATTTTAAATCCAAATGGAGGGTCTCCACCTCTAAAATAGTTCTGTTTAACCTTCTCCATTTTTCCGAGTCGTGACCTTTCTGTTCTCACCTTATTATCATATTGGGAGACCTCAGATAGAATACCAAGAATTAGGTTTTCCATCGTTCCTGTTGTGTCGTACCGACCTGTTGAGGTATAAAGTATTACACCATTATCAACCATCTTTTTTCGGATAAAATACCAAGTGTGACCACGACTAATCCTATCCGTATTATAAACGAATAAGTTTTTTACAACTCCTTCATCCATTAACCTTAATAAATTAATCATTACAGGTCGGTTGTCAAGTGTGTCCTTGGATGATGAAGTACCTCCTTCATTATGGATTTGATACTTCATTTTTAATCTTTGAGATAATTCAATCCCAAGTTGTTTTTGGGTTTGAAGACTAGTCCCGTCTTCTTCTTGTGTTGATGTACTGACCCGAATTAATATGTGTAATGTGTCCATTTTAAAAATCTGGAAAGTATGAACTATTCTGCGTAATCCGGAATGTACAATCAATCACCAATTTTACCCCTAAAATAAAGAGGTCTATATTAGATGATGTAC
>Ga0194115_10005047_pt1 | contig 13885 bp, 11 predicted proteins | sample TA2MahsurfametaG_3_FD_148656 | JGI IMG/M metagenome (GOLD analysis project Ga0194115, IMG submission 148656) | Freshwater microbial communities from Lake Tanganyika, Tanzania - TA2015002 Mahale S4 surface | ecosystem: Environmental > Aquatic > Freshwater > Lake | place: Tanzania: Lake...
CCATCTTTAGGCTCGGTATCAATACAGAGTAAGGGAGGAACAACTTGAACTGGCTTAATTTAATCTCAATTCCATTCATTTCATCTATCGCATTTCTCTTTGGAAGAAACCCATGGCGATGGGGGCTATATGCCTACTTCATTGGTTTTTGGATGTTGATTCCACTCTTTATTCTGCCAATTCGGCTAAGGACCGATTACACCTTTCCCAATTGGTTAATTGGCCTGTATCAATGGCAACAAACTCGAAGAGAGCTTAAGAAAATCAACAATCCTGATGATCTGCTCAAACTCTAGAAATTTCTGGCGTTCCTGCTATTAGTGACTAGGTAGAGCCATTGACAGTCATAAGGACTACACTCTGCTCTAGGTCAAGAACTAAGTGTGAGGCCCTTTAGCTCACTTAGTACCAACCGCGCCCTCCGCGCACGGTGGTTCTAAAGGAAGACCTGCTGATGATGAAAGACACCATCAGAGGAGCAGGAGGTAAAAAGTATGAGCGCAATAATTCTCACTGGTATTAGGCATGGGAAACATCAATTCACCCTGGAGTATCCAATAGTTGAGGGTAAGGAAATATGTATGGCGCACTGTGAGTGTGGTTATCAGGTAGAGATCTGTCACTTTAGATCTTACGGAGGTGTTAAGTACTTACAAAAGATGTGGGAGATGCACATTGGAACATGGATAGATCCAACAATTCGTTAAGAGTTAACGGACAGTAACAATCTGAGCTTCTTGAAAGAAATAATAGACGGGGTTTTGACCTTTTCCAAGGGGCAAAATAGTAAACCTTCCTGACTTTACTGCTTCTACTGATGACCGCACTGCTATCAAGTGCCGCGCCTTCCTGACTTTTTACCCCCAGGTGGTGGGATATCTATGATGAAGCTACTGCTCAAATATTGATGACCCTTCTGCAGTTTTAGGCATGTTCATTAGGGCTGATAGCAGTCAGAATAAGAACTTCGACATAGACAGTGAAAGTGAGATTGACTTGCCATCGGAATCAGAGGTAATACGCAGGTGGTCAGGTAGTCACTGGGAAATTGCTTTGGAGCAAGCAGCTCTGTCAATCAAGACTGGTGAAAAAGTAGAAAAAATTCCCTGCGACGGGACCATAAAACTCAAAACAAAACGTCGCTGGTTCAGATGGCACCTTTTAGCAGAGAGTGAACCCATTTTAAGGTTAAAAGGTCTCAGCCGTTTTGAGGCAAAACTCCTGGAAATAAGTTTTGAATTAGGTGAATCTCGAATTTGGTCCATGAGGCTTCAAAAAGTATTGACTGAGCATCAAGCACAACAACGCTGGATATCTCAAGAGGTGATTGATGATTTGATCGACAGCAAACCCAAATTTTCAAATCACCGCACTATCCAGCGACTAAACCTAACTCCCCGATTAAACGAACAGGAAGTTCAAACCCTTATTGATTTGAACTTGAATCTGAATGCCATGTTTGAAGAAAAGAATCAAGAAATTCTGTATGCAGAACTTACATCTCAGAAGCAATTCTTAGAGACCATTGAGAGTAAACCGCTTTCGTTGGAACAAGGTACTGCGGTTATAACTTTTGACAATCGAGTTTTACTTGTTGCTGCTGCTGGTTCAGGAAAAACTTCCGTTATGGTTGCTAGAGCGGCTTATGCAACTATGAAGAACTTCATCGATCCATCAAAAATACTGCTTCTAGCATTCAATAAAGCTGCGGCAGACGAACTTCAAGAACGAGTAAAGAGAAGATTTGAGCATGCAGATATCGATTCAACGGGGATCAAAGCATCAACTTTTCATGCTTTCGGTCTCGATGTCATTGGCAAAGCCCTAAATGAACGGCCAGCCGTTGCACCTTGGGTCGAGAGAGGAAGAGACTACGAAGAAATAGCGGACATAGTTCGAGAGCTGAAGGAGTCTTCTGAGGACTTCAAATATAAGTGGGACCTTTATCGACTGATATTTCCACCAGAAACCATAAAAATTACGGGAATAGAACACGATGCCTGGGATTCAGAATCTAAAGAGCAGGGTTATCGAACATTTGATGGGAAAATAGTTCGAAGCCATGGTGAACGCATGATCGCTAACTGGCTTTACTTACACGGAGTTTCCTATCAATACGAACGTGACTACAAGGTTAAGACCGCAAATGCAATTCATCGTCAGTACAAACCCGATTTTTATTACCCCGATATAGATGTATGGCATGAGCATTGGGCTCTCGATAAAAAGGGAAATCCGCCTCCTGATTTCACTGGGTATCTTGAGGAAATTCAGTGGAAACGGAAAATACATTCGGATAATAAAACAAAGCTGATTGAAACTACCTTTGGAGAGGTTGTTTTTTCAAATGGCTTAACTGGCCTTAAGGAAAACCTCATAGCACGTGGAGTCAAACTCAACTGGAATCCAGATCGACCCAAGGCAGCTTATACAAATATTGAAGATGCAGAAGTTATACGACTCGTTCGAACGTTTATGAGTCACATAAAATCAAATTCGTTGACTGCTACAGAGATAACATCTCGCTTATTGGGAAAGTGGAATCATCTTAAAAGCGATCGAACTGACTTGTTTCTTGAAATTTACTGGAAGATCCATACCGAGTGGAACAATCGTTTGAATGCAGTAAACGCCATCGACTTTGAAGATATGTTGATTCAAGCAGCGAATATTGTTGAAAACAATATGTACCTTCCTTACTATGACTTGATTCTGGTGGACGAATTTCAGGACTCAAGTTCTGCTAGAGCTAGATTGGTGAAATCTTTACTCAAGTTAAAGGGTAAATTTGTTTTGGTCGTAGGCGATGATTGGCAGTCAATAAATCGTTTCGCTGGTGCCGATGTGTCTCTTATGTCGAAATTCCATGACTCATTTGGTAAGGGTCCAACGCTGAATTTATCTCGTACATATCGATGCACTCAAACCATTGCCGATGTTGCGACTAAATTTGTTACTAAGAATCCAGATCAGATTAAGAAGAAAGTCGTCGCCGATCAAGTCGGTGAAGGAAGTCCGATTGTCTTGATAAGAGCTGGCGGTGAACAGCAGGGAGTCCGAGAAGCACTAGACCGAATTAGCAAAGATGTAGAAACAAGTGGTCGCAAGAAGTCCACTGTATTCATCCTTGGGCGCTATAACTTCAATCGTGACTGGGTACCAAATGAAGATTTTCCTGGTCTCAAGATCACGTATCGAACAGTTCATGGATCAAAAGGGCTTGAGGCCGACTATGTTGTATTAGTTAACCTTGAATTTGGACGCCATGGTTTCCCTAGCGAAATTGAGGATGATCCAATTTTGAATCTTGCAATGAGCGAGCTTGAAACTTTCGAACATGCGGAGGAAAGGCGACTTTTGTACGTCGCTCTAACGAGAGCCAAGAAGCAAGTATTCTTAGTGACAAAACAGAACAGAGACTCGATGTTTGCAGTTGAACTCATGTCCGATTCTCTAATTGACGTCGTAACACTCGATACAGCTAATTCGGAAAATCCCCCAGTGCAGACATGTCCAAAATGCAAGAAGGGCGTGATGGTTATTAGATCAGGCCCCTATTCAAATTTTCTAGGCTGCAACAGATTTCCAAAGTGTGTTCATAAAACTAAAGTGAAGTAACTAGCGAGCTTTAACCTTAAATGGGACAGATCTAATGGGTAATTTAGGATGCGTGACTGGGTAATACAACTGACCGATTCGATTCAGCATTTCTGGCAGAATTTTGGAGACAGCGATTACATCACCCAAGGCAGTATGGGCATCGACAATCAGTTCGTTGAAACCATTTATTACGGTGTCTAATTTGTAATTAGGTAGGTCAATGGTGTTTCTCGCCAACCAGAGTGTATCTAAAGCTGGAATCAAATCGAGATCATGCCCAGCCTCAACTAATTCGTACGCAAGAAAGTTCTCTTCGAATCGAGCGTTATGAGCCACAATTATTGAACCTTGGATTAACTCTAGAATTCTTCCACTTGCTTCATCGAAAGTAGGTGCTCCATTAAGCATTTTTAATTCGATACCATGAATGTCTGTGCGACCGACATTTCCATCTTCAGGGTTAATCAATGTTTCGAATCTATCTATCTCATTTCCATCTCTGTCGATTTTTAGAATTGCAATCTCAAGGATTTTGCTTTCTGGGGGATTAAATCCAGATGTTTCCAAGTCGATGATTGCAAATGGACCGTCTAGTTCGTGGATTCCACTCTTATCTGCGAATCCAAACAACTTACCCTTTTCACCCGCTTGTGCGAATAAGGGTCCAGAATAAGTTCTATGACTGCGGACAGAACCAGCCTTCTTTGCAGGGGAAGCTTTTTGTTTTGCAGGTGTAGGTGCAGGGGGTTTAGGAGTGTATGAAGATGCCTTCTTCGCGGAGTGTAAAGTTCTTGCGGTACTCGAGTAGGTAGATTTCCTGGGCGCAGTCCTTTTCTTTACTGGCTGCTTCTTTGCAGATGAAAAAATCAGGGAGGCGAAGTTGTACATGCCCCAGAGCATTGCCAAGGTAACTATTAACTCCATGTTCTGACTTTAGTGCGGGCTCCGACATTAAGGTATCCCCCAATTAATCCGGGAGCCCTGGAACCAGGTCAGAAGCCTTCCTGGAGTGCTCATACGGGAAACTCAGAAGCACTTTTTTGAATTTCATTTCACGCTCAAAAATGGATTATTGCCGCATAATTTTCATTATAAAGACTGCAATTTTCAGAAATCACTTTGAATTCATATAGCCACAATTACTTCAACTGCACAAGTAGTGCACAGAAAAGGAAGTAAAAGTGGAAATACAGAAGCAATCAGATGTTGGCTCTCAATATATGGCTGGAGATCTTGGTATCACTCGCCGCACCGCCAACCACATCAAAGATCAAGATGACTTTCCTCCAGTCATGTGGATTGGACGCCAGTGGCGGGTTGACCGTGAAGCTTATGAAGCGTGGAAAGTTCTCCGCTACAACAAGAAAGGAGCAAAATGATGCGGAAGATTCACTTGGCTCGGTCAGGATTTCTTGACCCAATTATTTCAACTGTTCCTGGCGTCGGTTTTATGCGTCTATACGCCATTGTCGAAAAGTGGGGTGGCACTTATGAGCAGATCGCCATGGATTGCGCTTCTGGTCGCCTTCCACACATGCGCCTACATAACAATCTTTTTGTCCTGGTCGATTTTCGAGATGACCCAAATGGAATTGGTGGGAAGTTCTATACAGACGCTCATCATCCAAAAGGGCTCTTTCCAGAATGGACAAATAGCAAATTTACAAAGCCACAAATCAAGAAATCCAATCCCGCACGAGATTTCTTGCTGAGCCTGGAAATGGAAAGAGAAAACCAATTGAAGCACGATGAGGATAATTCAATATGGAAGATGCCACGCTTAGATCAATAGGAGTCTCCGAGGAGGAGATGGATACCTATATGAATTCCCTAAAGACTGGAATTGGAAATGAAGATAATCATGTGTGTATTTGTGGGCACTTGATGCGAAGACATGAGAGCAACGAAGCTGGGATCTGTTGCAATGTCTCGAGATCGTGGTGTGATTGCAGCGCCCCTCTTCCAGTAATAGAACCAGACCGTGTCAAACCATTCCAGTTTGCAAGCACAGGGCACGGTAAGAGACATGCTCTAACCAAAGGTCTCTATGCCTTGCGCAAAGAGGGCTACAAGGCGCGGTGGCTAATCGAGATTGCATGCTTCAAATGCAAAACGACTAATCAACCCATACATCCCGCGCCGCTCAATAGGAGCGGCAGAGTTACAAATGCTCCTGGACATAGAAATGTGCTGCTTTGCCAGCCCTGTATAGATGAGATTGGAGGAGTGTTTTACCACTGATTAATACGATCAAACAGATTAATAGCATCAACTTGACTAAATTCTGTTACCTGGCTGTAACTGAATAAAGAAATTACACTTTATAGAGAAGGTTGGTCAGGTTGATGCTATTGATAGCTTTAACCGAGGCGAAAGGATTTTTACTATGAATCATATTTGCATTTGAAACTGGCTATTTCTCTGTTTATTAAAGAACCCAGCTTTTTTCTCGAGATTACGCACAATAACTTCTTTTATAACTGCTCCAAAATCTTGAATGATGGATGCGCTTCCTCTTTTCCGATCCAGACCTTAAGCTCACATCATGTGGACTCTAGAGGATGAGCAAGCCCTTCGTGAGGACTTGATCGAGAAGATCATTTCCAAAGCGAATGAGGGCGATGGAATGCTCTCCCGTGCCGAACTTGGTAGTTTCACCTATGCGGGCCAATCAATCCGAGTAATCGATTCGCAAGGAGGAATTTGGAACCCTGGTGCATCTTGGCCACTTGGCGACGAACTTCGAGCAACACTTTCCATCAACACCACAAGGTCAGGAAAGTATGAGGATCAAGAGGTCTCTGGTGGACTTTGGCGATATGACTATCAAGCTGGTGGAACTGCAGGAAAGAACACCAAGTTGCGAAGGGCCATGGAGCTTCAATTACCACTCATCTGGTTTGTTCAACAAGATTCTGGTCGCTATGTCCCCTACAGAGTTTTCATCATCAGCGATTACCCAGATGAGGGTTATTGCTTAATCGCCCCAGACCTTTCTTTAGCTATCGCTGCTAAGTCTGAATCTTTGATTGAAAGACTATACGCCGAGCGGATGATGAAGCAGCGACTGCACCAACCTGCCTTTCGCGCTCGCGTAATTAGTGCATACGAAACTAAGTGTGCAATCTGCAGGCTTGGCCACGGTCGACTTTTAGATGCTGCACACATCATTCCAGACAGTGATGAATCGTCATCTACCTCTGTGACAAATGGTTTAAGCCTTTGCAAAATCCATCACACTGCATACGACATCAATATTGTGGGGATAGATCCTGAATACACGATCCATGTGCGCCGCGATATTCTGGAAGAAATCGATGGTCCCATGCTTGAACATGGAATCAAGGAAATGGACAAAGGAAAGCTTTGGGTTCCACCCGCACAGGGCGATAAGCCTGACCCAGTTAGGCTAGAAAGTCGTTATAAGGAATTTCTAAATCAGTAAAGAGTAACCAACTAAATTTCCTGGAATTTTGGGCTGATTTATGGTCATGACCAGGAAATTGACCCATTGATTTTCAGGTCTTGGACTTGTCGGTCGTCTCTGCCATTCTTACCCTTAGCAGTCGTATCAATTACCAATAAGGGGCAAAAGTGGCAGAAGATCTCTCCCAGCAGGAACGGGACTTAATAGCAAACTTGATTAGAGACGGTAAGCCTGTTCCTGCCCGCTATATCCCCTCGATCTCAGACAGTCCTTTGAAGACTGAGCTCATTTGGCCAGGCAAATCAACTCTGGTTGATACGACAGTGCTGCCCTTTCAGTCCATCGAGCATATTGATGAACCTCGAAAGGGAACTACCCAGCAATACGATCTTTTCTCCATGAGTGAGTCAACAGGTAGACAAAGTGGCGGCTGGACTAACAAACTTATTTGGGGTGACAATTCTTTAATCTTATCCTCACTAGTAAATGGCCCAATGCGAAATGAAATCGAAAAAGCGGGTGGATTAAAACTTGTCTATATTGACCCTCCATTCGATGTAGGTTCTGACTTTTCAATGGAAATTGAAGTTGGAGAAGTATCTGTCAAGAAGAATCCCTCAGTTGTCGAGGAAGTTGCATACAGAGATACTTGGGGAAAGGGGACGGATTCATACGCGAGCATGATTCACTCGCGATTGCGGTTGATTCATAGTTTGTTGGCTGATGATGGAACTTTGTTTCTTCATTGCGACTACAGAACTTCTGGAATTACCAGGTTGATACTTGACGAGGTATTTGGTCAAGAAAGAATTCTAAATGAAATAGTTTGGCTATACGGTTTAGGCGGATCTAGTAATCGTTACTTTCCAAGAAAGCACGATACGATCTTTTGGTATTCAAAATCCGAAAATTATTATTTCAATCCTCCGATGGTTCCCGCTACGAGTCAACGCATGAAAGGTATGGACAAAAAAGCACCAGACTATTGGGATATTCCCAACATAAATAACATGGCTATCGAGAGAACAGACTATCCAACCCAAAAGCCGGAAGCTTTGTTGCAGAGAGTCATTGAATCTGCATCACAGCCTGGTGATTTGGTAGCTGACTTTTTTTCTGGATCAGGAACCACGCTCGCCATGGCAGAAAAATTGAGTCGCAAGTGGATAGGAACAGATCTAGGGCGCTTTGCAATTCACACCAGCCGAAAACGGCTTATATCTATTCAAAGAGAAGCATCCGAATTGGCTAAGCCATTTAGGGCTTTTGAAATTCTTAATTTAGGTGGCTACGAAAGGGCTCATCAGGTAGGAGTCGACCCCGGTCTTTCTGAAGAAGAAAGAAATATTCAGAGCTTGATGAAGCGCGAGGAATTTGTTGAATTAATTCTTTCTGCATACGGAGCACAAAAATCAGATCAACTAGAACCATTTTCGGGATCAAAGGGCGGTACGGCTATATTGATCGGAAGTGTCGATTCGGCAGTTACTCAGGATCAGGTTCAACAAGCCATTGACACCGCACTGTCCGTTGGAATTTCAAGAGTCGATGTTCTTGGTTTCGAATTTGAAATGGGCATATCCCCAGCAATGTCGGATGCTGCAAAGGAGCAGGGACTAACACTTACGGTTCGATACATCCCAAATGAAGTGTTCGATAAGAGAGCAATAGCAAAGGGACAAGTTAAGTTTTATGAAGCAGGATATGTGGAAGCGAAGTGTGAAGTTAAAAATAAGGTTCTACAGGTAACCCTTACAGATTTTGGAGTTTTTTATCGTCAAAATGATGCTGACGAAACGGCTGCAGAGTTACGAAATGGTGCAGAGAAAATAGTAGTAGACCAAGGTCAAGTTGTCAGAGTTGCAAAAGACAAAAAAGGTATTATCACAAAAGTAAATTTAACTTCTAATTGGCAAGATTGGATCGATTATTGGGCGGTAGATTTTGATTTTGCCTCACAACCTGAATTGATTGCTGTCATTAAAGATGGCAAAGAAGTCAAAAAGCGAACAGGTAAGTATATTTTTGAGAATGAATGGCAATCCTTTCGTACCAAATCAGATAGGTCACTTGAACTAACCTCGAGCCCCTTCACTTATGCAGACCCTGGTAACTATTCAGTCGCTGTGAAAGTAATTGACATCTTTGGAAATGACACGACTCGTGTATTCAAGATAAAGGTGAAGTGATGGCGCTGAGTTCAGATTTTCCTACTAGCCCATACGCAATTCTTGATCCAAAACTTCGCTGGTATCCCGGCGCTGAAACTGATCAAGCGGAGATTGGCAAGCTCATACCACCCCTCGTTCAAAAAATCCGAGAGGGAGTTCATGCTTGGCGAGCAGCTGGTTATCCTAAAATTTCTCAAACCTCTTACGCGCTACTTAGACATTGGTTTTTAGAGGACCACATCTCAAGTACGCCTGATGGTGAGATGAATTTTCAATATTACTTTGCACAGAGAGAGGCAGTTGAAACTGCGATTTGGCTTTTTGAACATGAAGAAGCGAGAACACCTTCATCACTGATCGGTTACACCTCAATCGATTCCATTTCTCCTGGAATGTTCGAGGAGAATTGGACTCGATATGTTTTTAAGTTGGCCACTGGCGTTGGGAAGACGAAAGTGCTTTCACTACTTATCGCATGGTCTTACTTTCATAAACTCTATGAGAAAGATTCTGATCTTTCTACCAACTTCTTATTAATCGCACCAAATATCATAGTACTAGAGCGACTAAAGGAAGACTTTAATTCGCTTAAGATATTTTCATCAGACCCAGTTATTCCAGAGAATGGTTTCGAAGGGAAGAACTGGAGGAATGACTTTAATGTGACTCTTCACATTCAAGATGAGATCGGAACAGTTTCACCTATTGGAAATATCTTTCTAACTAATATTCATAGGATATTCGAAGGCAGACAAGCTCCAGCAAATACAGATGAGAATTTGACCGATTTCTTCTTGGGTCATAAGCCTGTATCCAGAACTAACGAAGTAGTGATGGACTTAGGAGAAGTTGTTCGTCAAGTTAACGACATTGTCGTCCTCAATGATGAGGCTCACCATATTCACGACAACAGTTTGGCTTGGTTTAAGGCAATCGAAAATATAGATGCATCAATGCGTCGTAGGAATAATGGCAAGGGAATCAGCATTCAGTTAGATGTCACTGCGACCCCGCGCAAAGAGAATGGCGGCATCTTTCCTCAAACGGTAGTTTCTTACCCTCTTGTCGAGGCAATTCGTCAAGGAGTAGTTAAGAATCCTGTTCTTCCTGATGAAGCATCTCGAGCAAAGCTGGTGGAGAAACCTTCAGATAAAGTTGCAGAAATCTATTCAGATCACATCAAACTTGGATTCATCGAATGGACGAAGTATCGCGATCGTTTCCTAGGAAGTGGAAAGAAACCAATTCTTTTCGTCATGACGATAACGACAACAGAGGCTGATGAAGTTGCTGAGTATTTGGAACGCACCTATTCTGAGTTGACAGATAAGGTGCTTGTGATTCATACAAAAGCAAATGGTGAGATTAGCGAGAGTAATACCAAGCCTGCCGAGCTAGAAGAGTTGCGTAGAGCAAGTCGCGAAATTGATAGTTCTGAAAGCAGATACCTTGCCGTTGTATCAGTATTGATGCTTCGCGAAGGCTGGGATGTTCAAAATGTTGTTTCAATGGTTGGACTAAGACCATATTCTGCTGAAAGCAAAATCCTTCCCGAGCAAACACTCGGTCGAGGATTACGAAGAATGTTCCGAGGAGATCCAAATATCCGCGAATATGTTTCCGTTGTTGGGACACCTGCCTTTCTTGAGTTCGTTGAGCAGATTCAGAGCGAGGGTGTCGAACTTGATTATGCGCCAATGGGTGCTGGCACTGCCGCGCAAGGGCCTTTAATCGTTGAGGTTGAGAAGGACAATGAAAAGAAAGAGCCTTCAGAGCTTGAAATCGAGTTACCAGTACTCAGTCGCCGTTTAGCACGCGATGGTAAGAACCTTGAAGAGTTAGATGTATCCAAGCTCCCTACGCCAAAATTAAGGCTTAGAGAATTTACACCTAAAGAACAGCGTCAAATTGTTTTCCGTGACATCGACACCAATGAGGTGGTGTGGCAAACAGATTTAGATGTTGATGTCGTCCCTACAGGTCAAGCGGTAATGGGCTTTCTTTCTGACCACATCCTGCGTCGACTTCGAATGGTGGGCGGCAGAGACATTATGTTCGGCAAGCTCAAGGAGTACATCAGAGACTATCTCTTTGAAACTTCGGTCGATTTAGAGGATCAAAATGTTCTGAGAAATCTTTCGGAACCCGAGGCTCGGAAAGCGTTGATTGATAATTTCACGAACGCAATTAATGCACTGACTATTACAGATAGAGGTTCATCTAAGGTTGTAAGCACAATTAAACTGTCACAGGCTAAGCCTGCTGTAGTACCAAATCAAGAGTATGTAGTTTCAAACAAGACACTCTTTAATCGCGTTATTGGCGACAGCATGCTCGAACTTCATTTTGCACAGTATTTGGATAGAGCTCAAGATGTGCAGGCATTTGCCAAGAATATGTTCAATATTCACTTCAAAATTGAATATGTAAATACGAAAGGCGAAATTGCCAATTACTACCCTGATTTCTTTGTCCGAACCAATCCAGAATTTCTATACATTGTGGAAACAAAAGGGGTAGAAGATCCAGACGATGGCAAGAAATGGAATCGGCTCGTACAGTGGTGCAAAGATGCTACTGCAGCAGATTCTCAAGGTAGGACCTTTAAGCCGCTGTATGTGACTGGGGATAATTTCTCTGAATGGTCTGGTCAGGTTTCTCAATTCGAGAGATTTGCAGAACTACTTCTCAATGAAAAGCCCGTCACAGCAGCCTTGTAGATGTAAAGGAGGAGGTTTACTTAATTGGAAAATAGTCACTTTGAAGCTTCGGCAGGCTCAATCTATTTAGAGATACCAATTATGTTGAGCGCCGAGTCAGGGCAATCTAAACATGCAGATTTGAATGAGCAAGGCCTTTTCTTGGCATATTCTGTTGCAAAGTACTTAAGTAGTATTGAAAGCGAAGGTACGGCACTCTCTGAATTGACTTTCTGGGGAACTCATCTTCCCGGAACCAGTGAACCTATTCGGAAAATTGATTTCAGCAAAGATTTGTAACAGAACGTGCCTGGCTCCATTCTCTAGGAGCCAGGCGCGTTCTAATCAATTATGCCAATCCAAATCCGTGACGCTTTTGTTCTTCGAGTAGCCTTTCCTCGGCTCTGTTTGAGGCCTCGCGCACGGCGGAGCTCTCTGGAGTTATGTAGTGATCCTCTAAGGTCTTTGTAGATGTATGACCTGAGAATTGCTTCGTGGTTCCAAGGTCCGCACTCTTTAAGAAATTAGTAAATGCTGACTTTCTTAATTGGTAGCGGTTATAGATTGGTGTGCCCGCACGCATACATAAATTGCGTATCCATGCTTTGTCGAGCGTCTCATCCCGTAGCCGACCAATTGAATTTGGAAAGATTAATCCAGTGTCTTCAACCCATTTAGCTTTATTAATGGCTTGATGTCTACGGTGCGAGACTAGAATTGCAACCTGTCGTTCCGTGAGCGGGATGGCCCCGCGCAACTTTGTTTTAGGTGGCGCAAAGTGTAAAGGCTTTCCTTTTACGCGCTGCACTTGGCGCTCTACTCGTAACAGGCGCTCATGCTCCGAGAAGTCACTCCAATTAAGACCCATGATTTCTGATGGGCGCAAACCAAGTTCCGCTCCGATCATCAGACGCGCCAAGTCGTATGGGCGATCTTTTGCTGTCTTATATAGATAAGTGAGATCCTGCATGGGCACAGCTTTAGATATCTTTGGCTCAATCGATATCATCTTCACGCCTTGTGTTGGATTGTGAAGCTGCTTAAAGTCTGCCAAGCCATCGTTATATGCTTTTGAGAGCGTTCGTATGACTCCAACGATAGATCCATGTCCGTAACCGAGATCAGCGAGGTCATTGAGTAGATCTTTTACTGTTGCAGGTGCGAGCTTGCAGGCTGGGATTTGACCGATGTTTGGGTTGATGAGATTTTTTATTGTGGCGTCATAGTGCCGATAGCTGTTCGGACGGATTTGATAACGCCGAGAATAGAGCCATTCAGCCAAATAATCCTCAACAGTTTGCTTAGGATTTAGGACATATGATCCTTTGAATCTCTTGCGAAGGCTTACTTGTTCAATTAGCCATGTCTCGGCTTCAATTTTTCTTTTAAATGATTGAGTTCGCCGAATGCCATGAATGTCATAACAAGCCGCAGTCCATCGATTACGGTTTTTGAATATCGTCCCCTCGCCATTTGCGCGAGTTCTTTTCTTTCCAGTGTCCATCGCATCCTCCTTTAAGGATGTTGTATCGATTGTCACTGTGTCATTAGAAACTTCTTCAAGTTCCCGTTCGCTATGGAGCGAGTTACACGAATCTTAATTTATGAATCAATGTTACGCATTCCAGGTTGATTACCAACTGCTTCATGGCATCATAGAACTGGCTACTTTCTATAATGAGATCACGCCCAGAAATCAGTTTTCATCATAGAGTTTCGCGTAAGCCTTTCCAATTAAGAGTTAACGGACTACCAAACCACCGCAATAGCTATAGAGCTCACAGATAGAGCCACCATCGCTAGCCAGGCGCTTCTGGGTAGTTTTGGTTTCTTTACATTGATGTAGCCGATGATCAATATGGCAACCAAGATATTGCTCTTTAACCAAATCTTTACATTATCTATTGCTTCATATTGATCTGGATAGCTATCAACTAGGGAGTATCTAATTCCAACTAGGCCTAGCCCTGTTACTAGAGCAAGAAGGG